>JACCDX011131680.1_pt1 | contig 61572 bp, 53 predicted proteins | sample 7449681 | NCBI WGS metagenome assembly JACCDX01 (sample SAMN15323450, study PRJNA562643) | freshwater metagenome | isolation source: river surface water | place: USA:Blue River Watershed | collected 2017-08-18
AAAAAAGTATTTTTTATCTCATTACATATTTAAAAAGAATGTCATTCAATCGTTTAAGATATGATGATTGCAGTTATATGCAAGAATTAAACCAAACTACATCCATATTATCATACCAATTAGACCCCAATCGTTATTACAATTGCAATGCCTGCAGAAATACATTCGGTTTAGTTGGTGGAAACAATGTTTCCATTGCCAAAAACGGAAATCTCGTTGATATAGAAAGTGATTTAATGGGGATTAGACCTTTAAGCAAATGCGCCGAACTTAAATATATTAACCCCTGTCCTAATGGTGATATGACCACTTGCCAACAAAAATATATCCGCATCCGCGGAACACCAACAACCAAGGCTCGTATCATTGATACTACACCTCATCACCTCCCATCTTGTCAAATGATTAGATATAAACCAATCCCTCTTCCACCCGCTATGCGTATGCCTTCGTGCCCTATGTAAAATAAATTGATTAATTGTTGTTTAAGATTTTATATTTAATGTTTTATGTTTTGTTCTTTTTTTTTGATTTTTATCTATAAAATAAATAAAGATGAATGTAAATAATCAACCAGAATACAATTTTGGTAATAATACCAACATTAATCCCAACAATATAAATAATAATCTTGGAGGTAGTATGGAAGAAGATGAAAAAAAAATATACACGAATGCTGATTTGGTTAAACTTTTAAAATTAAGCAAATTAGTTAATCGTAATGAAAATAATTTACAAAATCCACCACATCCGAGTGTTCAACAACCACCACAAACAATCCCAATCCAACAAGCCGTACCAATTATGATGCCTTATCCAGCACCTACACAACAAATGCCGTATCATCAAATGCCTTATCAACCACCACAACAAACGCCTCAAGGTAATTTAAATTTCATTGACCGCGAGGAAATCAGAAGTATGATTTCTAGATATTCAGAGGATACCGAGAATTTACTCAAGAATTATGTCAAAGCTAATAATGAAAAAATGATTAAATACGTCAAAGAGATGCTAGAATACAAACAAACAATGAATTCATTGGTGAAGGCCGCTCAAGAGGAAGATGTAGAAGAAGAACAAGAGGAAGCACCTCAAAATAACACGGCAGCCCCGATTATTAATGCGATTAATTCCATTCCTAAACAAATAGGAAGTGTTTTTAAATCTGTATCTGGTGCGGTTGGTAATGTTGTTAATTCGGCCAATCAAACTATCCTAGGAAAAAAACCGGAAAATACCAACACCAACGAAACAGACAATGAAAAACAAATTGATAATGGATTAAAAAATAATACACCAATGACAAATACACCTACTAACAATATGGTCGCAAAAAACACCCCTAATAAAGTTATCACAGGTAATAATTCAAATTTAACTGAACCTAAGTTTGAACCAGTTAGTGATGATGAAGTTGCCAATGAAAAAAAAGAAAAAGAAAGATTAGCCCAAGCAGAAATGAAAAAAGTGGAAAGTGAAGTTTCAAACATCTTTGGAACAAATAAAAAGAATCAGGTGAATGGTAATAATTCATCTAGATTACAATCTGGAGGCGGAAGTGGAAGTGGAAGTGGAAAAATTAAAAAGATAAGCCGCAAAAAGAGTAAAAAAAATAATATGTACGGCAATCAAAAAACAAGCCGAGTAAGAGTTAAAAAATAAAAATTATCTTTTTATTTAATTATAATTTAATTTAATTTATAATATATTTTATATAGTAAGATAAAAGAAAAATAAAATATAACCTATAAAATAAAAGATGTCATTCACTAGACCTTCATTTGATACTTGTTCTTATAGACACGAATTACACCAAACAATTGGACCAGGCGAATATCAAATCGCCAAGCCATATCCCTGTAACCCTTGCTTTGTTAGCGACCCCCATATTAGAATGCAGCGTTTTGGTGCGAGTGTTAGCCAAAACACCGCGATGATTGATATTGATTCGGAAATGATTGGTATCACTCGTAAATTCTCCAAATGCCCCGAATTTAAATATCTCCCACAAGTTAATCTTAGCGCGAATGGGGGTGCTAACCCGGGAGGATACGCTAATCCCCAATTTAACAACAGTTCTATTAAATTAGACTATAATTTGATGAACTTTAATGATGCCAATTGTTTTGAACCGGTTGAAGATACTCGTTTAAGCAATCCACCTTGTACTCTTCGCGGTACTGGTATTAACCGTTGGGAATGGTTATGTCGTAACCCCCAAGAACGTGTTTTAGTCCCTTTTGATTTTAATATCAGTGATAAAACACTTGCTAAGGACAATCATCGTCCTTGTGTCCCTAACCCACTTGACCAAACACTTGTTCTACCGAAAGCATCCGAAGAACCACTCTGTACTAGTATGATTAAGTCTACTTGTGCTGTTCCAGTTGGACCTCCATCAGTTATGTGGATGTCAGAAGAAAGAGTTAAAAACCGATAAATTATTGAATTTTTGTCTGTTTGTTTGTGTGTTTTTTTATTTTTATTTTTATTTTTATTTTTATTTTTTTATTTTTATTTTTTTTTGTGATAGTTTTATAATGAATTGTGTATGTCATTATTATTTGCCTTTTGATTTTGGCTCGACTGGTCGTGGACCGTGTTTGCTTAACATTGCCGATATTCTGCTTAGATATTCATCACGATTTAAAGATTCTTGTTGAACCGGCAAACTGGCACGATGTACAATATGTGGATTGTGACGAGATGTGTTCAATAATGATGCTAATCCACTTCTTTCAGTTTGTGGATTACCATCCACATTAGATGGTACCATACTGACCGCAGTTGGATTCATATTAGCAGCCGATCCTTGATTAGCAGTAGATGAACCCACAGCAGCAGCCGATCCTTGATTAGCAGAGGCAGCAGTAGATGAACCCACAGCAGCAGCCGATCCTTGATTAGCAGAGGCAACAGTAGATAAACCCACAACATCATTTGTTTTCGCGGAAACTTTTTTATTTAGTATTCGTAATCTTTTCCAAGGCCTTTTTGGTTTAGGTTGGTTAGGTTCATTATAACTTGTAGAATTTTCAAGTAAGTCATCTAATCCAGCTGGTCTTGTACCTTCAAAAAATGATGAATGAGGCTGTGGTTTAGACTTACTAGCAGCAGCGGTGGACCGAGCAGCAGCAGCAGTAGTTTTATTGCTCTTTTCACGTATATTATTATATTTTTCAATATAGGTTTGGTGCATCATAGCTAAAATTGCAGCAATAGCTTCATATTTCTTTCTGTCAGATTCAGTTTTAGGACCACCCTTATCAATAATTGACTGAGCTTCCCTCATTAATTCTTCTTTTGTATATTTTTCTTTTGTATAATTTGCGTATTGACGAGCAAATCTTATACTATCATTATTCGCCGATATTGTATGATTTGAGTTGGGGTTCTTAGCTTTATCTTGAGCATCCGAACTTATTTGTTCCAACACTATTCTAATAGCGTCATATTTCTTTCTGTCAGATTCAGTTCTATTATTATCTTTTTTAACTAAACTTTCTAACAAGGCAATTAAGTCGTATATATTTTGTCCTTTATATTCTTCCACATATTCATCAACACTCTTACCTTTATTTGAATTATCTGTGTTATTCGCAGCAGCAGAAGATTCATGTGCTTGAGTATTTAATCGTGTATAATTTGTTCTTGCGGTTTGGTTATTACGCCGGAATCTCTTTGTTAATCCTGATACCAAACCTAAAACGCGTGGTCTGAAACCTTTATTACTAGGCGATTTTACATTATTTTTATGACTTTTCATGGAATTAATACTTTTCTTACTTTTTTTATTAGTTGCTTTTGTATTATTTAAAGGTTGATATTGTCTTCTTTCTCTGAAAGCTGTAATTTCTTTCCTAATTGGTTGAAGTCCCTGAGTAAATTTTGCCCCGATTGCTTTACGTCCCTGAGCAATTTTTCGCCCGATTGCCATACGTCCCTGAGTAAATCTAGCCCCCATTCTTGATAATATGTTTTTGCGTGTTTTTTTTGGCACAGTTGCCTTCGCATGCTGTATTTGTTCATACGCTTGAACATACCCGGGTTTGGGGTGGTTGGGTTCCGGTTTTCTTTCTTGTATATGATATGTTCTCTTTTGAGCCTTAAATTTTTCCATTCTCGCTAACATTTGTTCTCTATCAGATTTTTGCATTTTTTTTCTCATAACGTTTCTTATTAAATTACTAGCTTCAATGTTATTAAAATCATAATCTTGCTTCGCTAATTTCTTTCTTTCTTCTATATTCTCTATTGGAACATATTGGGTTTTACCTTTAGAGTTGTTATATTTTATGAATTTAATTTCTGGGTCCGGTTCATTTCGGTGTTTTTTTTCTTCTAGATTTGCAAATCCTTTACTGTTGAATTCTGTGTTTAATGGTATATCTTCAAACTCCTCAGGTATATAAGTAGCTAATTGTAATGGCTTTGTCTTTTTTTTTTCGTTTGCTAATTTTTCATCCGCAACAGTTTTACCTTTAAATGATCGTCTTAACATTTTATTTTTGTTTTATTATTATATAGATAAATTATTTATAATCCTAAAAATAAAAAATATATAAAACATATATAAAACATATAAAATGAATGAAACAAAAATTCGTAATGGGGTGTTCTTACCGAAATCTATATTAATTCAAAATAATTTTTTAACACAAAGACAAAGATTATTACAAACACAATTGGGGAATAATAAGGTAGGTGGCGGAAATGGTCCGCCTCATATTGATTGGGGATTTTTATGTAATCTAGGAATATTCGTATTATTTATTTGTTCCGTATTTTATATTTGTCTAGACAGATATAGAAATAAAGAAAGACTAAAAAGAGAAAAAGAATACAAACAACAAATGTTAGTATTAGAATTTAAAAAATTATTGGAAGAAAAACAAGCTGAAACGCAAAAACAAAAACAAACACAACTACCACAACAACATAATTTTCAAATGCCTTTTGAAGATACTAGAAATATGATGTTAATGAATAATGATATTTCTAGATTAACTTTCGATAATCCATATTTGATAAAATATTGATTAACCTTTTACTTCTTCGTATTGTTTTTTGCCAACTATTATTGGTCTAGCACCTTTTCCGTTGCCATTGCCATTGCCATTGTATCCATATACTCTATAATACTCTGGGTCTACTCCTGGAGTAGTAGGAAAAGGAGTTTCTATTTCTGTTTTTGGTTTAGTAGATTGTGCATATAAGGCTTCAGCTACTATTGGGCTAGGCTGTTCATTTGAATCCTTTCCCTCTTCATAAACAACCGTACCTTTAATATGAACAGTTGGTGTACGTGTTAGTCCTTTTTTTCTGCTTCCAGTTTCGCTTTCTACTACGTCATATGCCTCATTAGATACAACGGGTGGAGCACCGTGAACATTTTCTCTTTCTACTACTTCATATGTCGCAGGTTCTGTCCCTGCTAATTCGTATTGGTTCTCTGTAGGAAAGTCAGGTAGTGGTGGTTCAGACGTAGACGTATTCTCATATAAAGTTCTTTCACTTGCCCTCTCAGAGTTTCTTGTTTTAGTAAATAATTTTGAGTTAATTTTTTCGTATGTACGATTTTCTGGCTGTATGGCTGTTTGAGATACGTGATTACCAGCATTAACAGGCACTAGATGTGTCTCAGAATTTCGGCCCTTTCTGAGTCGATAACTATTTAATTCGTAGCGTCTTCCTTTAGTTCCCTGCTGAGGAAGTTCAGACAATTTATGCTTATGCGTACGGAATCTATTATAAAGAGCTTTAAATGGATTTCTTATACCACCTTTTTGTAATTTACGAGTTTTTCTAATATTAGATGATTTTTTATTTTTATGTAATTTTTGTGTTTTTCTAATATTAGATGATTTTTTCTTTCTATGTAATTTTTGTGTTTTTTTCATTTATTTTATAATACTAAAAAAAAATTTTTATGAAAAATTCTTTTTTTGGATTGTTATCTGTGGTGTATTTTTGACTTTTTGAAACAAAGTCGGGTCAAATTCATCATTCTCATCTTCTTCTTGAACTCCGGGGTCACCTACTTCCTGACTTAAATCCCAATATTCCTGTGGACAAATTCTAAAATCAGATTCGTAAATCGCCGGGTCAGCCTTATACCACGCAATCTGATCCTCCAATCTATTACTACGAACTGTATTGTCTATCACTAAACATTCAAAATTCTGAGTACAAGAATCATAAACTTGATTAAATGATTCAAATGTCGGAAAAATAGACGCGTAGTTCTCGTAGAGTTTTTTGCGATTAGCTAGACCAGGTAAGAAGAACATAAAGACGTAATCTAGCTGTTGACGAAGCGCAGGGAGTAAATTGGTCGCCGTTTGCGCCGTGTAAATAAATGTCATATCAATATGACGACCATTCATAAAGATTTCGCGGATTTCCTTCCAATAACTCCAGGAGTTATCATAGAGACAATCGTCCAGGATTAACATCGCCTGGGGATTAATATTAGAATAACCATATTGTTTTTCTTCCAATATTTTACGGGCTTTGACTTTCTTTTGACGCGCAATCGCATTCGCAACTATTTCTAGCTTCAAATCATTGTAAATGAAAATTGATGGAATAATGTCACCGAAGAAACGATTGAACTCCTCGGTTGGTGAGATGACAGTACAAACCGGAATATGTTTGCGATAATAGAGCAATTCCTTGAGACAAGTTGATTTTCCGGATTTACGTTTTCCAATAAAGGCGATAACTGACCGATCAGATACTTTGGTCATATCAAATTTTTTTATTTGAAGATTTTTACCCATTCTGTTATGATTTTAATTTTATGGATATATTTGTATTATATAACATATAAAAACAATAAAAAATAAACATAAAAAACTAAACATAAAAAACTAAACATAAAAAACTAAACATAAAAAGCAAAAAACAAATAAATTAATAAAGACGATATGAATGTTGATTTAATCTGTTTTCGTTATTAGCGACGCACTGATCACCATTGCCCTCTTTACATGTAGGGGGTCCTCCGTATAACCACTGGGCGAATCTCCCTTGCTCGTTCGCAAAAGTGCTACTTGGAACTGTGTAATATTGTCTTTCGGAATGGCGGCGATTATAAATATCATCCACATCTTTGAATAAATTATTATTAAAGTTGGCTTCTACTTTATTAGCTAATTCCGTATTTCCGATAGTTGAACAAGCTGGACCACGGCGACGGTCATCCGCGGGTAGCGGGTTCATAAAAGGATTATCAACCGTTGATGTTACACAACGGGCTTTTTGGCGTTCAATGTCTTCTAGAGTGTTGAGATATCTATCCAGAGAAGGGTTTTCAGTTAGGGGGTCTAGTGGTCGCGGGAGATTTTGGTAATCTTCTTTGGTTTTGGTACTATTAAAAACATAGATTAAATAAGTTGCTACCATTACGACGATTGGAACATAGATGTATAGATAATTATTGTGAAGTAAAGCTAGGATAATACCGGTGTAGATTGAAAGACGAACGATGGAATTGATACGTTCACTATATGACATATTAACTTTTGGAATAACATCCATTAAACGATCTTGGCGGATTAATTGAGTAATATCATTAATCCAAATGGGATCTCCTTGTTTATTATTTTGCATTTCCATTTATATTTTACTAACACTTTTTTTTAGAAATATAAATTTAAATCAGTAATTTATCAATATTTAAGAAAAATCATTTATAATGTACGAATATGTTCAAAACCGCCTAATGGTTTGAAAGCATTTTTAGGTGGATAATATTTATCTAATATAACTTCCATTAAGGATGAGAAAAAATAATGAGATAAATATTCTGTTTCTGAATTTCTATCATCACCTCTATGTTCTCCAAATCCAGAATCAATTGTTTGTACTTCTAATAATTTTATTTTGTGATCATCCGTTATAATTAAATCTAATCCAAAATGTTGGAAACAAAACATTGAATCACCAAAACATTTAATACCATTATCAATCATTATTCTGAAAATATATTGACCTAAATCTTTAATTTGTCTAATTATATCATCATATATTGGAGTAGATAAATGCAATTCTGATAAAGCTACTTCTTGGTCAAAATATATTCTGTCAGGCGTTGATTTACCGTGTGTATTAAATACATTAGTATTTTTAAGTTTTTTAGGATTAAAATCTCTTTCAGCGTGCATTAACATAATTTTATTTAACATAAATAAATGTCTACCGTCTCCTTCTATTGAACATAAAAAGGTAGGTCTAATATGAAACTTTTTATTTTTATATAATAAAATATTGCTAACATATTCTTGTAAAACAAATAAATTATTATTATTAAATGGATTTCTTTTAACTATTCTTCCTATTCCTCTAGATTTTGTATTTCTTTCTCTTTGGTTCTCTTTCCATTTTTGTAAATGTATAGCAAGATATTCATCAAAATCAGTTTTAAATTCAGCAAAATTATCATATACTTTAATACCAACTCCACTTTTTTCAGTAACTGGTTTATAAACCCAAGTTTTACAAGGATTAGATTTAAATAATGCAGCGATTCGTCTTAATTCTTCTTCGTGGATTCCCTTTTGATATAATTCAGCCCAATCAAATGAATATTGTTCAACAACATAATTATTTAAAGATAAATCGGGATGTTCTTCTATAATTTTATTTATGTTTATATATAAATTATCTTTCATACCAACTGAATTAGTACCAGCAATTATGTTTTTAAAAAAAGCCCTTTGATTTTGTAATTTTTTTGAATGGTCTGAAAAAGTTGGAAAAGTAAATATTAAATCAAGTTTAAGTCTTTTATTATCACTAAGTCTTTTATTATCACTAAGTCTTTTATTATCACTATCAATGTTTATCCAAAAATTATCACCACGTTTATCAAATATTTGTTTTATAACATCTTTGTTAAAATATTGACCACCTTCAAAAATATAATAATGCTGTTGTGGTTTTTTAGGAGCCGCAGCAGCAGCACCATTATTACTATTATTTTTTTTTTTTGCTGTTTTATTTTTGTTTTTTTCTGTTTTATTATTTTTGTTTTTTGCTGTTTTATACATTTTACTATTTAATTTTACTATTTATATAATTTCTAGAAAAAAAATTTGTTGATATTTTAAATAGCCATTTCGGCTTTTATTGAATTATGTGATTTATATCCAATCAATTCAAAATCCTTAAACGTAAAGTCCTCAATCTTCTGTTTTTTTTCTTTAACCTTCAAAATCGGAAACGGATAAGGTTTCCGCCGTAGGTTTTCTTTAACCTGTTCCACGTGTGTTTTATAAATATGTGCGTCACTCGCCATTACTGTTATCGTCCCAGGTGTTAAATCAATACCTTCTAAATTACATAGCATATGTGTTAGCAACGTCCCCGTGCAAGTATTCCAATTATTCGCCAAAAAGTAATCTGAACTGCGGAGATGAATAACGCAATGTAATTGTTTTTTAGTCGGGTCCACGCAAAATTGGTAATAAAATAAGCAACTAGGTAATGCTGCTTTATGTTGAGTCGCTGGATTCCATAAATTTATAATAATCCGACGTGATGTCGGGTCCGTCTTAAGAAGATGAATAACATTGGCTAATTGGTCGTAACCAACCGTCTCATCGTATTCCGTATGACAATCTTTATATTCGCCACCGAAGTGTCTATAATTAAAACCATAGGTCTCACCCATATCACCTTCGGGATAATGGGTCAGTCCACGTTTATCCAGAAATTCGCGACTAGTATTACCATCCCAAATAGTAATCCCTTGAGCACTCAGGATTTTAGCATCTGTGCGACCTGTGATGTATAGTTTGAGTTCCTCAAAAATCCAACGAAGGACTATTTTCTTGGTGGTTGAAATCGGGAAATTCTTGGAGATATCATATTTAAGACAAATTCCAGGTAAGAAATATGAACCTACCAAAGTTCGGTCAATACGTTCAATACCATTGACCAATATATTCTCCATTGTTTTTAGATATTCCTCTTCTTCGTGGTTTTTCCATTCTACCATATCAAGATCATTAATAGTTCTTTTGGGATGATGATAAGTCATAAAACGATAATTTAATCCAGATATTTGTTCGGTTTTAATATCCGAAACGCTGGCTAATTGAAATCCATTATCAATATCATCGTCTTCGTATTTAACTTTCATATTATCTATTTTGAAGGTCGGAAAGAAAGTATCACATTGGAAGTCTTTGTAGATTTCGGTTAAATAAATGGTACGACAGTAGGGGGAAGCGAGTGCCAAATTATACAGAGAACTCCCGCCGATTACGAAAATATCGTGAATCTTCCGATTATTAACAAGATTACAATCGTGGATTTGTTCAAAATCGGAAATTACACGAACTAGATCGTTGGTATCGGGAGGAATCTGTAATTCGTCTGATGATTTATTACTTAAGATAACATTTAACCGACCTGGAAGAGGTTTGTATTTTTCAGGAAGCGAATCCCACGTTTTACGACCCATTACAACCATATTAATAAATTTATAATAAGGATCCTCTGGAACAGTCGTTGTTAGTTCTTTAAACATTTTCATATCATCGGTTAATTTCCAGGGGATACCACCGTTTAATCCAATTCCACGCTTAGAATCACAAGCAACAATTAATTTAAAATACATTTTCAATTGGTAATTATATTATTATTCTTATTATTCTTATTCTTATTCTTATTCTTATTTATAATTTAATTTTAACTTAAATGCTTTACTTTTTTTTACAAAAAAAAAGTAATATCAAAAAAAACAAAACTTAAAATTTTAAACCCTTTTTTAAACCGTAGGTTTTAAAAGGGTTTTTTTTGGGGCTTACGCCCTTTTTTTTGAAAAAATGGAGTTTTTTTGATATTACTTTTTTCCTAAAAAAGTATAGGGGGTCTGCCAGAATTCCAGATTTTCTCTAAAGATTGATGTATTAAAGAAATAAGTATCATTCCAACCATCAAAATAATTACCCGATAAAATCTTATCACCCTTATAAAACTCCTCATCAACAAATTTAGGTTGTGGTTGTGTTTGTACATTTTCAAATTTCTCTTTTGTATGTGCTGGTTGACTAGGACCTCTATTACCACCACGGTCTTTTAAATAACTAGAAACAATCGGTTGAGGGGCATCTCTAGGAAGTCCATTCAACATATCTTCCGGAATTGGTTTACCACCTTTAAAACCTTCCCAAAAATCAACACCTGCCTCACGATTACCACCACGATTAATTAATAATTTTTGAACGTCTGCTTGAGACATTATATATCCTGGTCCATTCATTTTTATATTAGAAACAGAAATTATTTTATCAAAAGTAATTAAAGAGATTATGATTAAAACCAAAAGCAAAAGCAACCGTTTTTTGGGGCGTGGGTGTGTAAAAGTGTATGTTGTCAAACCTCATCTTAGTGATCAGGAAATTGGAGAACTAGAAGGGACTTATTTTGATGAATCAGATTTTGATATTATAATCCGCGGAGACGCCGATGTTTATCGTTTGGATCATCTAGGTAATAAACATCTTCTTTTAAAAATCCGCAAACGTGTTATTCCGAAGGCAATTTGTCAGAAAACATTTGATGCTTTAATTGAAGAAGCCAAAAAACCGCATACTAATCGTGGAGCTGCCGCTGGATTATTAACAAAACGGAAGCTACCACGATACGTTAAGGAAGTTGTTGCCAAAGGGAAATTCAGGGGGAAATATATTGGTCATAATGACCGCGTTCGTAAAGATGATATTAGTAATCTGTCTAGGAGTAGTATTATAGGATTTTATGACCAAGTTGACCGTAATTATTATCGAACACAGAAGAAAAATAAGGATGCGGTGATGGTTCCTTGTAGAATGACGAAATTTACGAAAGAACAACCTGAAAAATGGAGGGAGACGTGGGATTTCTTTAAGACAATTGATGGTATTTTTGGGGAATTAATGCCGGAGGCACATTTGAAACAATTGAATAGGGCTAGTAAGACACCTGATTTTCAAATTCTAGATACTGCTTTTTCTACGGCGACAATAAATTATAATTGGCAAACTGCTTTACACCGAGACGCTGGGGATTTTGAAGAGGGATTTGGTAATTTAGTTATCCTAGAAGACCCACGGAAAGAAAGAATGAAATGGAAAGGTGGTTATTTAGGGTTTCCGCAATATAGAGTCGCGGTTGATGTTAGAAATGGGGATTATCTGGCGATGGATGTTCATCAATGGCACGCTAATACTGAAATTTTTCAGACTGATAAGAGTCGTTCGAAGGCAGAGTTGGAACACGCTAGATTGTCGGTTGTTTCATATCTTCGCAAAAATATGATAAGATGTAAAAATAATGCTTAAAATTATAAATTAATCCTCATTTTTTTTATTTTCTTTTACAAAAATAAAATGACTGAAAACAAAATAATTAAAGGCGGAGCTGCTTTTAGAGTATTAGGAAGAAAAATTAAGATTTACCATAAACAAAATGGTGAAGATGGAAAACGAAAATTTGGAATAACAAGAAAAACAATAAAATCCAAAAAAACAAGAAAAACAAGAAAAACAATAAAATTCATAAAATTTAGAAAATCAACAAAATCCAAAAAAACAAGAAAAACCAGAAAATCTAAAATGGAAGACGAAGAAGAGTTACTTCCTCCGACGGTTTTTAAACTAAAAAAGGAAGATTACGAAAGATTTCAATATATTAAAGATAACTATTTGAAAGGTTGTGAAAGAATTATTCCTATTTCTGATATTATGGAAATGATAAAAGATGAGAGCGAATCAGATGATAGACATAAAGAGAGTTTGATACGTATGCATAATCAATATATACAAAATGCGTGCAATCCAGCAAAACTTAATCATAATTACGACCTCAAAAAAATGGAAGATATAATGGAAGAGGAAGCCAGAGATAGAAAGATAGAGAGATTTAAATACATTCGCAAGAATTTTTACGGTCATTTAAAAATAGAAGAACCTATACCAGAAGCAGATAGGAATATTATTTATGATGCGATAGAGGAAGAAGAAAAGCAGAAAACCTACGCAGATAGAGAAAAAATGATTAAAAAAAATAATTCTAAATTTGAACGTCTAGCAAAAAAAATACCTGAACCAACAGATGCTGTTGTTTCAAGTAGTTCTAAGCAAGAAAAAAAATCAAATACTCAGATTGGTCAAGAAATGAAAGCACAAACACTTGCAAATGGAAGTCAACAGGAAGCTAAAAATGTTAAAGAACCATCTAGGAATGAAAGAGGTCTATATACAGCTTCGTATATAAAAGGAAAACGTCCACCACCACCACCACCACCACCTACCACAAAACCTTCATTTGTCAGTACAATCGGTAAGAAGAATCCTACATCTGTTACGGGAGCTGTACACCCATCACAACAACATTCTTTAGTACAAAAATCACCTTATGAAGACCAGCTCGCAGGTCTCAGTAAAGTTGAGCTTGAGCGTATGCGTAATCAAATACAATCTCAAATTCAACAAGAGCTTACGAAATTACAATATAAACAACAATCAAACGAAAACTCAGATAATGGAACGATTGTAAATCTTCTTGCGAAAGCTCAATCAGGTCGTAAACCATTAAAAAAAAGTTCTAGACAAACTATGCGTAATGAAGCTTTCACACGAGCGCTAAACGCTATGGGACAAAAGAGTAAAGGTGTGTCTGTAGGCGACGTATATCATCAAATTACAAAAATAAAACAAGAACAATCAGCAGTTGGTACTGCTTCACAACAATCAAACGAAAAATCAGGAAGTGGAGAAGTTTTCAGTGTTGTTGAACAGGCTAGAGAACGTTAGAGCTCTGTTGGGCCTAAAACTGGTTCCATAACTAGACAATCGTCTTGATGATGGAAAAAACACAACAATAACGTAAACATAAAACTAGAAAACACCATCGTAAATAAACCCCAAGATATTGATTATCATTTTATTTTTTACTAGCATAGATATTTTATATTTATTTATAAATCATCGTTAACATAATTTTTCTTTTAATATATTAAAAATGTCTACTAAACCAGGTTTTATTCTTCCTAATCCATCTAATATTTTAAGTACACCATCAATTTCTGGCCACAGAAAACCAAGAGGGGCAGCATTTGGTAATAATTCAAATTCTACTTCTATACCAACTGAAAGCTTACAACAAACATCATTCGGACTTGGATTTATTCCTCAATCCTCCCCTAAAAAATCAACTCAAAAAAAAAATTCAAAACAAGAATTCATTGAAAGAAAAGAAGCATTCGGTAATAATACATTAATATCAGTTCCAAACAATGGAGAAAATACAGCAATTAGCTTCATGCCAGCATCTGAAAATAAATCGTCTCATTTACCACCACCACCTTCAACCCGTGCTCCTCCACCTCCACCACCTTCAACCCGTGCTCCTCCACCTCCTCCGCCTCGTTCATCTCCACCTCCACAACCATCACAATTTTTAAGTCTATATCAAATAAAACAATTAACTACAGGTGATAAAGTCTTAAGAAGAATATCTGATGGGAAAGTTTTTTCAAAAGAAAATATTAAACCAATTAATGAATTATTAATTAAATTAGTAGACAACGGAGAACAAATAGAAGAAATTACGCCTTATACTATTTATCTGTATGAATTTATAAACCCTCCAGAACCACAACCAACTACATCTCGTCGAGCACCCCCACCAGTACCACCACGAACTGGGAAGAGTGTTATGAACGGTGGTAAATCACATCTTCGTAAACATAAAACAACTAAATCAAAAAAAACAAGAAAATCAAAAAAAGCAAGAAAACATCATCGTAGATAGTTATTCAAATTCGTTATTTTTGACCCATTCTTTAAATTTTTCATTATGTATTTTTTCAATATATTTGTGTTTTTTTTGTTTTCTTCATTTTCAGTATTGTATATTAAATTCTATAATAATGATTTATAATAATGATTTATAATATATAAATAAAAAATTAAAAAAAGATTATGATTATGGTCTTAATGATTTAGGTTTAAGAACAAATGCCTTATTCTTAAATTTATTAACATAGATATCCATATTTTTATCTATTTTTTGAAAATTCATACAGACAAATTGACAACCTAGTTCCCACGCATTTGTAGCATTGAAATTTGTTGTCAGAAAATCACCTTCTTTTTGAGGAACTACAATTGTTAAACCTGACATATTGAACTTTTTCAGTTCATTATATTCAATAACACTCTTTGTTTTATCAACATCAGTTTGTAATTTAGATGTGGATGTGGATGTTGATGTTTCTGTTGTGTTTGTGGTTGATGTGTTTACGGTTGATTTCCCTTCAAATTCATCATCAACTGTTTTGTAATGTAATCTCTTTAATTTAGGATAATTCCACGAATAATTAATAATTTCTTCTAAAGAAGACCCTTGGTATCCATCGCTAGAAAGAATAATAACTTTACCCATTAAATCTCTTAAACGAGCCAACGCGATATTTTTGGCTTGATAGTTATATGAAGGGTCTAATAAATAAGTCGCTAGATATTTGGAAATTAATTTTTGTATTTTGTTATTAACCAAGTAATTGTAATTATTTTTTAAATCTAGTGATATAAACAACGGGTCTTGATTATTTGGTGTTCCATCTGTGCCATCAAAAATACGAAAAGCATTATCGGCGATGGTTTGTAAAACATCTTCAAAGTTGATGGAGTTAAGAGCTAATTTCCATTCACCTGTTCTAAAACCACACGAAATAACAGGAGTTGAATCAGCTCCGAAAGTATTAGAAAATAATTGGAATTCTAGATATCTACAGCCACATTGCATTACTTTTTTAACCATATCAGTTGATAAATAATCTAATAGTTGGTATCCGGATACGGCACTGTTATAACTACTACAAACATAGAAATCAGCTAACCGATAATCTTTAATAGTAGCTATTTTCATAGATGACATATTTTGAAATTTGATATAAATATTCATATTATTGGTGACCCGATAGACACGAAATTGCTTTGAAAAAAATATGACAACCAAAATCAAAAATACCAAACATACAAAAATACTCATTAACATAAAATTATACTTGGATGAATCATCCTTAAAATTTATTGATAAGCGACTAGAATTTAAATTTGTATTTGTGCTCATTTCCTCTTATTAATAATATCTATTTTTTTCTAAACTAAAAAAACTAAAACAAAACTAAAACAAAACTAAAACAAAACTAAAACAAAACTAAAACAAAACTAAAAAATAAAACAGTTCAAATGTTATATTTTTTTGTAAGAATTACCTATAATGAACATCGTTTCTTTTCTGTTTAGTTCATTATCATATGCCAATCGTAGAACACCATCCGACTGAACAAACAATGGACGGTCTTTGAAGAAAATCTGTGTAAAACGACCATTCTTTTTCAAATAAAATCTGGTATCAACACCGGGTTCTTTTTTGTTTATTCTAACAATTGATTTTTCTTCATCCGCCATTAAATAATTATCCTTGTTATCTTTGATATGAATATTTTGAACAAGTGGATTAATATCTAAATTCTTAATTCCCAGCGATTTTTCTTCTTCAAAATCAAAAATACCATTCAATCCCAGTGTTGATTTATTTTTTATCAATAATTTATTCTCCGAATGAACATATTGTGAATCTGTTTGGCGAATTGTAAAACTGGTTTTAACAGGTAATTTAAACATATTAAATGTCGCTTGTGCTGCGATTTCGTAATTTTGATCATCATCTTCTTTTGACACAATTGAATTACTGGGTTGGTGATAAATCATTAAAGTCTTTGTATCATTTTGGATATAAATAGAAATCATAAAACTAGTATCTTCAGTTCCTGTTTTATTTGCTCCACGGGTAGATGATAATCCCTGTTTAACGATAAATGTTGAGTTGTTAAGAAATTCTTTGACATCATCTTCGTATTTTCTAGTTCTCCAATCATAAATATTAAATCCATCATCGGCGAAAGAAAGATAATAATTCGGATAACGAATAGATTCCAAAGAGATCCGAATTGTATCATTGGGATTTGATAAAGTGGATTGAATTAAAAATCCATCGGTAATATCTAATTCACTATCGGTTTTGGATTTGACTATCAGTGCGTTTTTCTCAATCGTTAAAACCTTGGATGAATCATTAAATGGTCTCAAATAAATGGGTGTATTTTTGAATAAATCCTTGAGGTTTTTGCGGATAACATCATTATCCACTTTGTCATTTTTGACTATGTTATCAATATCAGATGAACCGCTTGATTGGGTTTTATTATTTTTACAGAGTACAGATGGTTTCAGACTGATACTATCTGTTAGGAATTTATTAAAGTAAATTCGGCGGTTATCGTCGTTTAATTGGTAATTAATCGCAACGAATTGGCAACCATAAGACCAACTTTCTTCGGGATTAAAACTATCACTACGGTCATCTTCATCTTTATTGGGATAGATGATTGTTAAACTGGAACGATTACTTTCGGTTAATTCATCGGCGCGTCGGCGTTTTTCTTCGGGTGTTTTTTGTTTTGTTGATTTATCTTTTCCGTATTTATCAATTTCCGAATAATGTAGACGTGTTGGCGGAAATTTATTGACGACTGCTAAATAACTATTCACTAATTCTTTTTGGATTTTATCAGCATCCTTAGAAACCACAACAGCATCCGACCAAATAATTATTTGATTAAATAATGTACATATCTTTGTTTCGGCTGGGTTGATATTAATCGGGAAACGATTACCGATTTCTAATTCTTTTTCGTTATTTGATGGGAAGTATTGTTTGATTATATTCGTCATTTTACTCAAAACATTTGGATTATTATTGATTCTGAGTTTTAAATAAAGAAAAAAGGGTAATTGATATGTTTTTACTTCAGGATTAAAGGCAAACTCAGCGATGACCTGACAAGCTTCTTCAAAACTAATATTATTGAGAGATGTTTGCCACTGTCCGAGTTCCGTACCAGTTGTGACGATTGGTTTCGGGTTAATATCAAGTGAATCACACATAATTTCTAGTTCAACGTATCTAGCCCCCATAATAATACAATTTTTAATCATATCCGCATTAACGTAATCGTATTTTTGTTTTCCGACTAAAAAAGAATTGGCCGAGCTAGCAACATAAAAATCGGAGAGATAATTATCTTTGTATTTTAAAAGACATTGGTCAGTATCATAGGTTTCTAGGTTTTGTATATCCAAATTGTCATAATCTTTTGTGATTTGTTTTATTTTGGAACTATTGGTTTGATATCTAAATGAATAAATGATATATATTAAGAATACCAATACGATAAAAGCAGATAATATAAAGATATAATGTTTTTTTTCAAAATTTCCAACAATAGGTGCAATACCGAATGTCATATTTACTAGATAAAAACAAAAAAATTAAAAATCTCAATCACAAAGAAGTATTAGTCTTCAATTACGATGTTTTCCATTCTTCATCACAGAAATGGCAGAAATAGATGTGTTTAAGTGCCTCGGGATTGTAACGTACATATGATACCTTGTTTTTGCCGGTTTTATGCGATGAACATTCGGTATTTGGACAAACAATACTTTGGTCACGTGGGAGGGTATTATCATATCTGATATGATGATTAATATATTGTCCTGTGAAGATTGCTTTATCATACATATTAGTATAAACCGCTGAGTTATCAGTGCGTTCTTTTATATTGGCACAATAACGACAATGATACTCAATCTTTGTTTTACCTTTAGGATCATTTACGATTTGTGATTTTAATAAATTTTGACAATTATCGCAGAATTCCATTCAAATTTAATATTAATTAATATTGTCTCCTTTGTAATTTGTTAAGAAAGAAATTCTTATTTCAATTTTTTCTGTATTTTACTTTTATTTTAGTTTTATTTTAGTTTTATTTTCTTTTGGTTGAATAATAATTTTTCTAATTATATAATAAATAATTAAAAATTAATAAAATGAAATCAAAAGTGCAAAAGAGAAAATCTGGCGGTCGTCATACTCGCAAACATCACCGTGGAGGTTCCCCTGCGTCTGGATTAGTTAGCAGTTTTACTAACAGTGCTGGTGAATTTATGACAATGCCTCAAACTCCCCGTCTTCCTGGAAATCCCGCTGATCTTAAACTCTACCAAACAACTGGTGGTGCTAAACGTCGTAGTCGTCGTAGTCGTCACCGCGGTGGCTCACCTGCTTCTGATTACGTGATGGCTCGCGCCCAATATGTTTTAGACGAAGCCAATCGTCTCGGTTCACAACAAACAGGTGGTAAGAGACGCAAGAGCAAGAAAACCAAAAAATCAAAGAAGAGCAAACGTCGTCATATTGGTGGTGGTGGTGCTACTGATTTCCGTGATACTCTTTATTCTCGTATTGTAAATGGCGACCGTTCCGATGCTGTACCATTCTTCAATGCCTTTACCAATGAACAATACATTTCCCAACAAGATTTAGCTAACGAACCCAATATGGTTGCTAATCCTCCCTACCTTCAATAAATAGTTTCAATTCGGCGAAGTCTTTTTCTAATGTTTTGTAATCTAGTTTGACAGATAATTCATAAATTTGGCAACTGGCTTTTTCATTGTCCAATTCCCTTTTGTTTTTTTCTATCAATTTATAATATTTATCATAATTTGATAAAAAATAATTCTCAATGACTTTTTTAAAGTTATATATAGGCGATTTCAATATTTTATAGACCGACCCTTTTAGATTGTAATATTCTATTATTTTACAGTAATTTTGTGATATCGTCCCGGTTTCATTTTCAAATTCGGGTTCGTTAATTATTGGATTATCATTCATAACTGATTGGATAGTTGATGCGATGGAAACTATATTTTGACAGGGACTCCACTCATTCTTACCCCAGGTGTTTAAAACTGATAAACAAACATAACCATCAACGTAAAAATTTGGGTGAAACCTAATATTATCAATGGCATTGAGGAATTTAAATCTAGGTGGCGTGAAAGGATAATTCATCGGAAAATGAATGTTAAAAAAATAAAAACCATTGCTATATGGAGTTTTATCTGGTCCGATGATTAGCAATTTCATATTCGTTAAATCATTTGTGTCATATTCCATATAAATCCCGGAATTATTCAAAAAATCTTTCTGGGACTCATATACCTTGATTTCATAAATCATTCTTTTCATAAAACCATTACTCATTTTAAATTTTATTTTTAAATTTTATTTTTAAATTTTTATTTTATATTTTACTATTTCTTGCTTTGTTTTTATATATTTTCTAAAAAATAGTTTTGATAACACTTTTAACAAAAGTGTGTAATATCAAAAAAATACTTTTTTAGAAAAAAAGTAATATCAAAAAAAATTAAAAGTCTAAATTTAATAAGTTTTTGGGATTTAAACCCTTTTAAAACCTACGGTTTCAAAAAGGGTTTTTTTGGGATTTAAACTCTTTTTTTGGGGCGGTCGCCCTTTTTTTCTAAAAAAGGGGGCTATGACATTTTCCATTGTTTACCGCAATTATTACAAGTGAAGAACAATGTGCTACCTTCATCACCAGAACGTGTTTGAGCACTTGTAATGGATACATCACGTTCACCACATTTATTACATTTGTAATGTTTAGAGCCAGCAGTTGCGCGTTTTTCAAAAATAACCTTTTCTTTCTCTTTCAGTTTATCTAAGATTTCGGTGTATTTTTCAGGACACAATTCGCTTGGTGTCATAAAAGATATCTTATATGCATTAAGTCCTTGATTGTTACCGACCGTGTTATTAGTTGTTGTATCCATAATAAAAGTCAGTAATTGTTTGTTCTCTGACTTTAGATTTTGGTAAATTGAAATGGCTTTACGTGTATAAATGCGGAGAAATTGTCGGTCATCCCATAGACACATAAATCCATTTTTATCAGCTTCTTTGATTGTCCAATTATAAACACCACGTTCTATTTCACGTAGGATGAGAGTTTCATTTTTGTTTATGTTGTTCATTGTTTTTTTGGGAAATAATAATTTCTGAAAGATCGCTACAATTTTATTTTGTTTTTCATTCAATGGTAAATTATTTTTATCAGGGATTTCAACAAGGATACCTTCACATACTAAACGCGAAAAATTACAAACTGTTGATTTAGATGATGTATTCTTTTTTTTAACATCATTTCCACCTTCTTCGTCGTCTTCGTAATATTCGCTATCATTTCCGTCGCCGTCGCCTTCGTCTAAGGCATCATCGCCTTCAGCTTTATCATCTTCATATTCGTAATCTTCTTCCTCTTCTTCATCTTCTTCTTCATCTTCGTCATCTTCACCAGGAGCGTCTTTGCCTTTTGGTTTTTCTTCGTCTGAACCATAATCATCGTTATCTTCTTCTTCGTCATTTTCTTCTCCTAAATCCTCATCAACTTCATCTTCACGATTAGCAATATCAATCGTTTGAACGTCAACTTCTGTGATGTTTAAACATTTATGACCATTCAGGTCAATCTTGAAGAGAATTAAATCACCGAAGAAATCCTGATTGGGATAATCATCTAGTTCAAAATTATGGGCATTGATTTTACTACTCGGTCCAGAAATCCAACCATATAATTGGTAATATTCACCGGAAATAGTCCATTCAGCAACCATTTTAAGTTTTGTTTTGGTAGTAATGTCCTGGGCTGGATTAGGAATTAATTTAAGGAAACTTTTATAAGTTATAATTTTGTCAATTGAATTGTTTAATAAATTGGAACCAATTGGGGATAATGATAACCCTTTGGAACTACCATCTTGAAGATAAAGCCACGCCTGATATGACATTGCGATTTAGTTTGTCCTATTTATTAATATAATATTATTCTGTTATATTCAATTTTTTAGCCACCCAAACCCTTTTTGTTAAAAAGGGTTTAAATCCCAAAAACTGTATCTTTATTTTACGATTGGAAATAAATTAACAAGATTTCGCAATGTTTATGTAATCATCCCGCGGTAGCACTTCGGAAACATACATATGAAATGCGATGTTTTGTTAGATTTCTAGTATCATTTATATCGCTAGAAGTCTAACTAATTTAAAAAGTTATCTATCGGAATTATTTTTAGTTTAGTTATATACCTAGAAATCTAAATAAACTAATCATTGATGGATAGCTTTATTTTTTTTGATATTACTTTTTTTTGTAAAAAAAAGTAAAAATTGAAATCCAAAAACAATAAATAGAATAAGATTAAATATAATAATATTATTCAGTGAGTAATTGAATAAAAATGCAAAAAGAAATTATTGAACTTATTAATCGTAATTTTCATCAATTAAAAGTCAAACAAGAGTCTGAATATTATATCAAGATTGAAATCGGTAAATTTCATTCTTCTAACATCTTTGAAAATCTAACCATTGATCATTCCGAAATACTTGATGTATCCGCAGGGATTGATAGTGCCCGTGAATATTATATTTATCAATATCAAAATCAAATCTATGAAAGAGAAAGAAATTTTAAAAGTCATTCCAGTATAGATGATTTGGTTGATTTACAAAACTATAAAACAAGTGTGTTTGATTATCGTATCAGTCTTCATAAAAACACACCTATTCAATTATTCTCGCAACATATGAATTACCATAATATAATGTTCGTTTCAGAGAAAATTATTAAAATAACAGACGAATGTGATATTTGTCTATACGAATACAATATAAATAATAAAAAAACAAAAAAATATCAAACTCTTGATTTTAAAATTAAGGTTCCTTTATCGGAACAAAGTATTGATACTTTAATAAAAGAAATCGCCAAATTTGATGCGATTTTTATTAAACACAAATTCGATAAGAAACGTAAGTGCCACTCGTTGGACTCGGTCTTAGAATCCGAACAACCTCTCCAGGTGTCAGACCAAGATAAATAGCCATCGCATCATCTCTGAGAATATTCGGCAAATTAGTTTCCTTAATATGATACTTTTCAAGTAATTCTTTTTTTTCTTCTGCTGTAATTACTTCGTGTTTAGGTACATCACGATGGTCAACAATATTAATTAAAAGTTGAGTAAGACTAATAATTTGCACGAAATAACCTTTTTGGTTATAAAAATTATTAAGCATTGTCTCAAAAGAAGAACCAGGAATATTGATTTTTTCGTGGGCAATTAAAATTAAATTGTCCTCCGGTTTTAATTGAGTTTTATAAATTTGTTCAATAAATGATTCAATCGCGCGAGCTGTTTTGATTTTATCAAGGCGATATTTAACATATGTTGTCGTATTATGCCGATTTTTAAGAACCATATCCAATGGACCTACCTCAGGATTAATAAAACTTTTGTCAATCAAGGATTGATGAAGCATTTTCTTTAATTCTTCTTGATTGAAATTTTCATATGCCGAAACATCCATTTGACGGATTTTCAACATTTTAAGAAGATTCATACGAGTCTTAACAAGAAATTCAAAATTCATTTTTAGCTTTTATTAATACCTCTTTCTTAATTTCTATTTATTTAGATATTTTTTAAGCCATTTATTTATTCATTTCAATTTTTATTTTATTATTGAATAAATATCTCATTTGTTATTTCAGATTGATTACCACCTTGTTGTGGTTGTTGTGGTTGTTGTGGTTGTTGTGGTTGTTGTGGTTGTTGAGGTTGTCTTTGAGGCATAAACCCACCTTGTTGTGGTTGTTGTGGTTGTTGTGGTTGTTGAGGTTGTCTTTGAGGCATAAAACCACCTTGTTGTGGTTGTCTTTGAGGCATAAAACCACCTTGTTGAGGTTGTCTTTGAGGCATAAAACCACCTTGTTGAGGTTGTTGAGGTTGTCTTTGAGGCATAAAACCACCTTGTTGAGGTTGTTGAGGTTGAGGTTGTTCTGCGAATTGATCATCTTTCATTAAATAATTAGGATCTAATTCAATAATTTTAACATCGCTTTGTTGTGAAGATTGAGATTGCTGTGTTGGTTGCCCACCTCCGGTTTGATTATTTAAATTAGGACGGTCAAAATGAGCAAAAGCAGTCTTCGTTGGGTCTATATTAAGTTTGTCCATATTACCACCAGCCAATGGTTTTCCCATATCATTAATATCTGACATTTGAAAAGGTAATGGGTCACCAATATTTTCATTCATACTTCCACCTTTTTGATTATATTTTGTGTCTACATCTGAATCAGTATTTTCAAATAAATTATCTTTAATATCTTCCATACCTAAATCATTGTCACCACCTCCATATTTTTTACCATAATCTTCATCTTCATCTTCATCTTCTTCACCACTTTTATCTTTTTCTTCATCATACTTATATTTTACCTTTTCTTTGACTTCTTCTTCTTCATCATCACTTTCGGATTTTGTTTCTTTTTCTTCTTCTGATTTTTCTTCGTCTTCTGATTTTTCTTCTTCTTCTGATTTTTCTTCTTCTTCGTCTTCTAAATTCTTGCTAGAAAAGCGTTCCTTAACATATTCGGTAAGTGAATCCAATTCTTCTTCCATATCATATTCTTTCTCTTTAATTTCCTCGCCATTAGGATTTTCTCTAGTTTCTTGTTTATATTGTGGTGATGATTCAGACCGTAATTTAACAGAAAGACCCATACCTTCGCATTCTTGAATTAAAAGTTTAGCACAATAAGGCATATAAGCTCTAAAGAAGTCAGTTTCACGTTGATTAAATGTATTCGGACCAAGTAGTTCTTGTAATTCACGACCACGATTTTCACCTTGTGTTTTATCCAAATCCAATGTTTCAATAATATCATAATTCATTGGACCATCTAAATCAGGTGACATAAATAAATTCTCCGATGGATTAACAATCACAATCCGACCACTCTTATCACAAATATGAGTATAATATTTATCCGAACGTTCCATCAATGTTTCCTTTAAGAACCCAGCAATACCGTGACAAAGGATAGCATCACGTTCCATCTCACCAATTCTACCACCACCACCCATCGCACGACCTGCAAGGGGCTGACGTTCTCTAGCTGTATAACCACCACCAATAGATGAAAAGTCCTCCTCATTTCTAGCACCACTAGTTCTAGAATGTATCTTATCATCAACCATCTGTTTAAACCGTTGATAAAAGCAAGGACCCACGAAAATATGTGATTTCATCTGATCACCAGTTAAACCATCGTAAAATATCTCATTACCTTGACCTTCAAATCCATATTCAGCCAACTTAGCCGATATATCATCCATATTTTTAGGTACAAAAGCAGTACCATCCCCAACTAAACCCAAAACAGCACATAATTTAGAATAAAGTGTCTCAATTAAATGACCGTTCGTCATACGTTTTGGGAAAGCACCGGGATTAATAATAATATCCGGTCGCATACCACTCTTAGTATGTGGCATATCTTCGCGCTTTAAAGTAATACCTAGAACACCCTTTTGTCCATATCTAGAACCAATCTTATCACCGAGAGTTGGTGGACGTTCTTTTACTGTTCTCACTTTTACCATTTTATTTTTGGCATCATCATAATAACAACTAAAAACCTTAGATACTGATTCACCTTTGTTCTTAATTTCAATGGAAATATCCCGTGGGGGTTCATCTGTACGTGTCAATTTAACGTATTTACCAATCACCACTTCATCACCCTTACCACAATATGTTCCCTCGCGAACAAAACCGAATTGGTCAAGTTTAGAATAATCCTGATATTCTTTTGGTTTTACTCGGTCTCCCTCAACCTGTTGTTCCAGTGTTTTAGGATTATAAAAAAACTCAAATGTTCCTGTTTTACTATCCTGGCGTTCAGTTGCTTCATAACCCTTGAAATAATCAATCTTCAATAAACCTAAATCCACCGAATCCTGACAACAAATAACGGAATCTTCTTGGTTGTATCCATTATAAGCCATAATAGCTACGATAATATTTTGCCCGTGTCCTAATCTATCATTAAAAATATGTTTGCCAAGACGAGTATTATTCAGTGGTTTTTGTGGATGGGAAAGTAATAAACCAGTTTGGTCAATACGATGTGCAAAATTAGTAGCGTAGACAGAAATCGCCTGTTTTGATTGACCAATACCATAAACATTACGAGGAAATTGGTTATGTTCGGCAAATGGAATACCGTGGGCTTCCATACTTAACATCATAGATTCGTGTAATTCAACGTGGGTATAATCCACGAATTTACTATCCATATTGATTGAAGATGAAACCATCACATTAATCATATCATTATTATCAATATACTCAATCACACCTGCGTGTTTCTTTAGATCCTCAATTGTGTTTGTCTTACTAAATCCAACAGTGTGAGGATGATAATAATTATTATGAAACCCTGGTATTTTCTTGGATTTCGTTTTTGTTCCAATAATTAAATCCATCCAACCAATCTTTTTGGCTTTGATGTCTTGGATCATTTTCTCGGTGATAGCTAATTTATTGGTTTCTGGGTCAACAATATAAAGAGGGCGAATACAACGACCACCATCGGTCAATACATTTATCATATCTTCTTTAATTTTCCAAGAAACCGAAACAAAAAGGTTAATTAAACCATTGCGACGAAGTAGGCGTATCCATTCAACCAAACTCGCTGGGTCAGGATGAACACCTAGCCAACGACCATTGAGGAAGACCTTGGTTTGTTTATAAAGCATTCTAGGATGTAAATCACTGAGGGGGATTAAACCGGCATCTTCAATTGCTTGTTTAATCGGTTCGGTTGGTGAACCAGCAGTTACTTCGGCTAAACAGGTTAGATGTTTTTTAATACCTACATTGGTACCATCCATAATTGTCATCGGACACAAGTATCCATAGGTTGAAGCGTGGAGGCGACGTTGTTCTATTTTGATTTTAGAACCGGTATCATTTGGTGTGACAATACGACGAATCTGACCTAGGAAACTATAAAACCCACGTCGGTCAATTTGTTGTATGACACCCTTCTTAGAACTGGAACCACCGGGATTACTTAATGTTCCTGTGCGAAATCCTTTCATTACGATTTCTTCGGTTGATGTTGGACTGAAAATTGTTTTAACTGTCCCTTCATTGACGATGTTTGTTATTAGTTGTCCTTTGTATTCAATATATCCGAATTCAAATGCCGATGAAATCTTGGTTCTAACATCGTATTGGAGTTGGCGATAACCATCGCGGAAAAGGGTGGCAATCATTGTACCGGATAAATCAACGCGTTTATACTCAAATGAATCGCGGTCGGTTTCTACACGGATACCTAGCATAACTTGTAATAGTTGATTAACACAATAACCTAGATAAATTGCTTTTTCGCGGAAATCGTTTCCGACGTGAGGGTACAAGTTGTCATAGATGTTTTTGAATAAAAGTGCGAAGCGTTCTACGCGATTACGTTGAATATCTGTACCTCCCATTCCACCACCACCACCAGATTGGTCAATGTTTTTGATGAATTTCTCAAGATATTTGAGTGCTGTCATTTGGTCATAAATCATTTTGCTTTCTTCGTTTTCAAATGATGGTTCTAAAAGAAGATAGCCTTGTTTTGCGAAATCGTCGTCTAAATTGTGAAAGATATATTCTAGGATTTCTTTATCTGTTTCAACACCTAGGACACGGAAAAGAATAAAAAGTGGGATGAATTTACTACCTGCGTCGGATTTACCGCCTTTGAAATAGGGGTTCTCTACCATTATTTCACCTGTGGCTTCAACAACGTGTAGATAGGTATTTCTAGCGTATCTGAATTCGGCTGGAACTGATTTTACTTCTGCCATCCAGGAGAAATCCGGATTAGGTGATTTGTTAATATATAGGATGTTTTCGGATTTTCTTTCACGTGAGACACAAACCTTTTCGCGTCCTTCAATGATGAAATAACCTCCGTGGTCATATGGACATTCACCTACTTTTTTGAGGAATTCCCGACTGACTTCGGAGAGATTACAAACTGTGGAATGCAACATAATGGGAACACGCCCTAGATTAATTCTTTTGAATGGTTCTGGGGAAAATTGTCGGAAAATTTCTACGTCTTTTTCTTTGATAATGTATTCTATTTCTACGTCACAGAAAATATTGAAGGCATAACTGAGGTTTTTAAGACGTGCTTCATTGGGATATAATGGTTTAACTTCGTCTTTGAGTGCGTCGTAAATAATAGGACGACTGATTTCTATTTGGTTTTTATTACGACCACCGTAAAAAACATTGATTAAATAAGTAATATCTGGATTTTCTTTGTCAGTAAGAACTACGACTTGAGGGTTAAATTGAGTATCGTTGAAGACATTGTAAATTTTGTTATTCGTAAAATCATTAAAAGAATCTAAATGATGTTTAGTTAAATAATTTGGGTTAGATTCAAAATAATTAGCTATTACGCTCCAGGTATCTTTTTCTAAATTCATATTCTATTTACTATTATTATTAACTATTATTATTTATTTATTCTCTTTATTTTAATCTAATACTTTTTTTATTTTTTTCATACAATACCACTCAATATTATTCTCTCCTTCTTCAACCGGAATATGATATACAACTTCTGTTTCTGTTTCGTGAAATTGAAATCCAATCGTATATTCAAGTGGATAATTTAATTTGATTTCGGAGACGTAAATTATGTCGCTAGAATAGGTTGTCAGATGATTATCTTTCCATCGCTTAAATAAAGTTTCATCTAATTTATTAACGTGATGATCCCTCAATAAATCATTTGTAATCACAAATGTCTTTTCGTAATCAGATAGAAAACTAGCTAACATCCAATATAAATCATCATTTTCTTGATATGGTGTTAAATAAACCAAGTTATTGTCTTTGTTTATTTCTAAATTTATTTCTGTTTTGTATTTTTTAAAATGTCTTTGATGAATGATTAATAGATTAATTGTTTCCCCATCACTATTGATGGATAGTTTATTTAATAGTTTTTTGATAACGTCAAATGAAAATTCACCTTTAACGAAATGACCGATATTACCACCATCCAAGATATTTAATTGTTTAATTTTTGTTTCTTTTTCTTTTTCTTTTTCTGTTTCTCTTTCTGTTTTTGTTTTTAAATTTTTATTAAACCAATCAATGAATATTTCTAGATTTTTTTTTGATTCTGGATGTGCTAGAATGAGGTCGTTGGTTAACTTTTCTTTTTCCACCTTTTCTAGGATATGTTTAATCGGTTTTGTTTTACAAATATTACAAAAAACATTTAAATTATTATTATTATGATTTTGGTTTCCAATAACAATGTTGCTAGAAAGGGTAAAAAAATTGGATTTAGATTTGAGGTTTGGTTTTATCCAAAAGGAAACTAAATCTAGTAATTGATTTTTCATAATAAAATCGTTATCATACCAGATTTTAAAGATTTCTTGAATTATGGTTTTTACTTTTTCTTCATCGTATGACAATGATGAAGATAATTTATGAGTTTTAAAATTTAAAAAGAGATAATAATATTCTTTTTCTAAAAAGACATTATGATATTTATATTTATCAAATAACATAATTAATAATCTTAGGTTTTTATTAAATTCAAAAAAAGGACTGATCATTCTATTTTTAACATTGATGTCAGTTGCCATTTCTAGGTATTTGAGTGCCTCATCAAAACGATTAAGAGAACATAAAATACGAATAATCAATGGGTATGATGATAAATTCAGCGTCCAATTGCGTTTTTGGTAAAAATCAATAATCATATTTAGATAATTACAAATAATAGACGGATCTTCTTCGGTTGATATAAAAGACAAAATCAAATCCATATGATGTTGTTTGATTTCTTTCATCATAAAACTATCCTCCAAATCTAGGTTCATATGATTGTTTAATAATTGGTCCAGTAAATTATAAACATCCAAACGTTGATTTGATTTAATCTTTTGAATTAAGTTTTTATGAAAACTCATTTATGTTTGTTATTTATTATTTATTATCGTATTCTAGATATATAATTATGCCATAAAACTATTATATTGATTTATTAATTTATTAATTTATTGATTTATTAATTTATTAATTTATTAATTTATTTAGATTTGGATTTTTGTCTTTTGTAATAAGCAGAGATTCTTTGTTGTCTTCTTTTTGTGATTCTGCTAATGACAATTCTTTTTGATGCTATTTTATTATTTTTAATTAATGATAATTTTTTTTCTTTTGCTAGATTTCTTAAAGATTTAGCTGGTAATTTTTCATAATTGTAGGCAGCTTCGCAATTTACAAATTTATTTCTTCTTTTACCTTGTGATGTATATACGGAATTTGTACAAACAGCATATGGATTGTATTTAGTTTTTTGTTCTTCTTGTTTATCTCTAACATCTAGTAAACAAGAACAATATTTCCGTTCTCTTTTAGTAAGAGGTGTTCTCTTAACGAACATTTGAGATTTGTTTGACTTCATTCTTTTACTACATAAAAAGAAAAAGGTAAAAAGTAAAAAAAATAAAAAAGTTAAAATGTAATGGTGATTGTGAAGAATTAGTCCTCTTCTGACTCTGTTTCATCTTCATCATCTTCATCATCGTTGTTGTCGTTGTCTTCTTCGTCATTATTTTCATTCCAGCTATTAATTGAATTGTTGATAGCTTTTTTAACGGTTTGGACGGTGCCTTCGGCAGTATCATAAGATGGCAAATCCATCCCATCTAAATAAGAAGTTTCAATGACTTTCTTTTTCTTTTTAGGATCTTCTTTGACAACCATCGTCATACTTTTAGGCATTTTAAAAGTCACCTTTGGATTAATCATCTTACTAGCTTCAATCAGAATAATATAAGCTTGACCTTTCAATTCTGCTTCAACGAATTCAATATCATCATCTTTTTTTTCAACCTTTACATCATTCAAATTAATAATTTTCATATTTTCAAGGATAGGCAAAATAGAATTAACTGATGGGTCAGATAAATCAGCAACAATATGAGCTGAATTAGCATTAGTCGTTCCACATAGATAAATATGTGTACCACGTTTATTACTATAGGTTTTACCACCTGACGTGATATGAATACCTTTACCTGCCATAGAACCGCGCGAAATACACGAACCGGTTCCGGTAGCACCGGTTAGGCGAACAATCAAAAATCCACCTTCATCAACGTTTAATTCTCTACCCCATTTGGTTAGGTCAGAAACATTATTGATAGTGGGACGATAATCAGAACTAGTATTGGACATACTATAGAGAAGTGTTAATAGATTTTTGGCATTTTGGAATTTTGCCAAACTAAATTTTTCATTCGTGAAATATCGCGCAGCAGGAAGAGATTCCAGACCACGATTGGGATCGTGAGCACGACGTTTTTTAACTTCAACATCACCGTTAGATGAGCCTTTTTCTTTACGAGCATCAGTAACACCTTTGGGCATTTCAAATTCAAATTAAGATATCAATATATGTAATTGTATATGTATTATAATATATATTAAAACTTTATATTCAATTTTTTTTAGATAATATAATTAATGATGCATACTCATTAATACATCAAAATAATCTTCTCTGAAACCATATTTTTGTTTGGAGTTTTTATTGTTATTTTTGTTGTTATTTTTATTTTGGTGTTTTAATTCATTATCATTGATTAATTTCTTTTCTGATTCCGAAAAAGGGTAATCAATCGCGATTAATCTTTTGATTATATCATATTTTTTATAATTAACCGCGAATTCAATAAGTGTATCATAATATTGTAGATATTCTTTTTTAATATTGTTAACTGTATCAATTATTATTAAATCTTGTTTGTTATCATCACTTACTGATAATCTTAAAATAAGTAATTCATTAATGTTACCATTTTCTAAAATATTGTTCAATTTGTCCATTGTCTTATTCTTTTTTTGTTATTAGATAAATTATAATTAGATTATTATATATTATTTTTATACTTAAAAAATAGATAAAATAGATAAATATTACGATAAAAATTGAATAAAATATTATAATAATATTTATATCAATTATATCCAGAATGGCGCTTGAATTGCTTATGTGTCAGTTTAATCCTGCGCTTAATCCGACGAATTTCTTCATTTTATATGACGAAAATGGCTTTATCGCGCAACGAAAAACGAAGATTGTTTTTGGCAATTACGGTGAGGTAACGATTCTTGTAACTTTGCACAAGAAAACCCCCACCTACTATCACTACAGTGTCACCCTCAAAGAAAGACCTACCATTGACAAGAGCGAAGACGTTGTGTTCTACCACTCCCGTGGTATCATTAGCGGCATTTTCGTTGACGGTGTGGAGAACGGAGGTTTGCGCTGTGTTCACACCAATTCCATCAACATCTACCCTCAGGATTACGCCCACATCATCAATCGGAACAAAATCAAATTTCCGCTGAACATCGGACAATTGTCTCGGAGCACAGGTGAGAAGCCCGAAGCTCAATAATCTTAATTTTATTTTTTTTAGAGAGTAAAATAGATAAAATAGATTAATGTTAAAACTAAAAATTGAATATAAATAATATGAATTATTACGATCATTAATTACATCAAAAATGGCGCTTCAATTTGAATTGCTTGGCTATCCGTTTAGCAACCCTTTCAACAACGCTACCATTTCCCGTGACAAAAACGGATTCCTTTCCAACACCTATATTGGGTTGCGGTTTGCGAACGAAACAGGTATTGCAACAATGTTTGTTGGACTGAGCGAGAAAACGGACGACTATTACCTTTACTCCGTCCAAATCAACGAACGCGCCGGTGACTTTGGGATTTTTGGTGGTGTTGGCTATGGCGTTGTAAAGGTCTTCTACACTGGTAGCATTATCTGCGGGATTGTCGTTGACGGCGTCGTGCAAGGCGCTTTGCGCGATATGTACAACGATTGTTTCAACATCACACCGGATATGTACATTCACATCATCAACGAGAAGAACATCCAAATGTCTCTGTGCCACAATTTGAGCAAGAGCACCGGCGAGCCACCCGAAGCTTGCTAGCATTATTGTCCAAACGTCAATTTGTTAAGGACAACATTTTTTCTTTTACTAGCAAATCCATTAATTTACACCGAACATCCATATTTATTTTTGTTTTAACATCCCGATTTGATTCAGTATCATATATAAATTTAATAAAATATGAATAAGGTTTTTTAAATCCAAACATATTGTTTTCATAACATAGATAATATTTGTTTGTATCTAATAATTTTTCTTGATTTTCTATTTTTTCTGTTTCAGATAATAATGATTCTGATAAAACTAGATTATAATCGTGATAAACATATTCATCTTTAATTTCTTTATTATATGGATTACTATACTGAAATCCTGCTTGTTGTGGTATAACTTCAACAAAACAATATTCTTTATTAGTAGTAATAGATGATTGATTTTTAATAAAATATAGATATCCTATCATTTTATAATAATTGTATAATAATTTTATAAATAATTATATTAAATTTATATTTTTTTATGTTTATTATTGTAAATAAACTAAATTAAATGTCAAAATTAACAATTAATAAAGATACTGATCCCATTGGATTTGAAGAAGCAAAAACCAGATATGTTAGATTAACTTTTAATTCAACTTATACACTTTTAATGACAACCGGGACAATTACATTTATTGAAGCTTTAAGAACCAATATTCCGGAAGTTAGACATATTATGAATTTAGAAACTTGTATTTCAATTGTGGCGGCTTATTTTTATTCTGTTTTTATTCAAGAAGCTAAAGAAGCAGAACAAAAAAATCTTCCACTTGATTACAAAAAATTAAACCGCATTCGCTATAATGATTGGCTTATTACAACTCCGCTTATGATCCTTGTGTTATGTCTGGTTTTAAGCTACAATTCAGGTGTAAAACTGAAACTACTAACTTATATGATATTTCTAATTCTTGATTTAGGTATGATTGGATTAGGATATCTAGGTGATATGGATATCATCAATAAAAATATTGGATTCATTACCAGCTTCATCTGTTTCTTTCTTTTATTTGGATTGATCGGATACACCTTTTTACCGGCGAAATACAGTTTAGCTAATTATATCATTTTTGGATTATTTTTTGTTATTTGGGGTGTGTATGGTATAGTTAATAAATTTGATGAAAAGAATAAAAATATCGGATACAATATTTTAGATTCTATTGCTAAATGTTTAGTTGGTATTATCCTCTGGGCTTACTTTACTAAGATTGTGGTCCTCTAAAGCCCTTTTTAAAAAAAAGGTCTTAAACCCCAAAAAAAGTATTTTTGAGCCTGGTTGCCTTTTAAAACCTACTGTTTTAAAAAAAGTATTTTTGGGATTTAAACCCTTTTTGTCAAAAAGGATTTTGTTCCATTAGAACCAAAATAAGTTTATCGTTATCGTCTAATTTACAAAACAAAGGTGTCTTGTCACTGATTTTCCAGAATCCTTTTTTATCAGCAGCATCACCATTTTTAAGAACTATGAAACCATCTTTCATATTAACGAAGAATCCGCCTTTTTTCAATTCAAATTCATCTTTGTTGTTAAATGTTAAATATCTAATATAATCACTCGCATCAATTTGTTCCATTTTTTCAACATAAAAATATTCCTTGAGTGCTTCTTTGACATTATCGTACTTTTTCAAATCTTCTTGTGATTTTAATTTTCCTTTCATTATTTTATCCAACATTAATTCACGAATTAATGCCATCTCTGCGATTGAACCAAACCGATATCGTTGTGATGTTTCATCATCTAATATTTTTTTTATTAATTCTTCATTCTTTTTGTCTTTTTCATTACGATATTTTAATAAATCCATTTTATTATACTTTTATTTACTATTTTCTTTTTATATTTGAATCAAACAAAAAACAAAAATAAACAAAACAAGATTAAGTTTGGTTAAAAAGTTTGGTCATTTTGTGATTAATAATTTCAGGAGTTAGATACGGTGGTTTAATAAATTCTTTTTGTAAGTCAGTATTAAATGAAAATTTGGATTTAAATTCTTTATCTAAATCTACTAATAATTTTTCGTTTTGCTTTTTAGTAATATTATAGATTAATTCAACACCAATTACAGGTTTATCATTTTTCTTTTGTAATTCTTCTTCTTTAAGAGCTCTTATCTTTTCTAATCTTTCTAGACGTTCTCTAACACCAATCAAAGTAGCCTTCATATTAATTTCCTTTTCCTTTTTTTTATTTCCGTTTTTAGGAGGCATTTTATTATATTTTATTTTAATTTAAACTTATTTTTATTTTTTCTCTTTTATGCGAGAAATATAAGATTTATTAATAAAACTATATATAATAATAATGTCAAATCAATTTTCTACACTTAAAAATACAATCAAAGAATTTTTGAAATTAGATGAGGAAATACGTTCTTTAAACAAAGCCAAATTAGAAAGAGTAAAATTAAAAGAAAAATTAAGTAAGGAAATTATGAATTATTACAAACTCAACAATATTAATACACTAGATGTCACCAATGAAGCAATGAAACAAAAACTAGAATTGGTAGAATCAGAAAGACATCCATCAGTTAATAAAAAATTTTTACGTGTTGCCCTAGAAAAATATTGTAATAATGACAAAATTGTTGATGATATGATTTCACATATCCTATCTGAACGTAGCAATGTTTCAAGTGTTTCCTATAAACTTAAAAGAATTATTCCAGATAAAAAAAAATCATCATCCCTTGTTGACGCAATGTCTTTAATTAAACAATCAGATGCCGATAAAATTAAAGACCGCTTCGCAAAACTCGCAGAATTCGCCATCATCAAAGATGGTATTGAACCACTAAAAACCAAAAATAAACCAACAGATAACATTATGATATCCGCACCTAAACAATACAGAGAACCAGAACCTGAACCTGAACCAGAACCTGAACCTGAACCAGAACAGGAAGAAGAAGAAGAAGAAGAAGATGAGGAAGAAGTTGATTTAGATGATATTCCAGAAGAAGATACTGGATATACAGATGAACCACCGCAAGTCGGTATTGAAATGACAAAAGAAAATACAATCCGTAATGTTATCAGTCATAATTTGGATAATCAAAACAATCAAAATGTTAAAGTAATTGGTGCTATACCTGTTCCTGTTTCTGTATCGGTCCAAAAAATGCCAGCTAATAATACTCGCGAAGAAAAAACAAATGGATTTCTTGAGATTGAACAAAAAGCATTGGACAGTTGGAAAATATTAACAGAATATTCTCATAAAATACCAATTTTACGTCAATGGTTAATAATTCAACAAGAAAAAATAAAATGTATAAAGTCAAAAGAACAATTCAATTCTGAAAAATATAATTTAATGATTACTACTTTGTCCAACAAAGAAAAAGAACTTGATAATGCTCAGAAATATAATAATCAAATTAATTCATTAAGAAGCAATATTACTCAATATGTTCAGTTTAATTATAAAAAATAAAAACATAAAATAAAAACATAAAATAAAAACAATAGATTTAATCTAGAAATGGATCAAAATCAAAATCAACCAGTCAATAAAAAAAAACAAAGTCAAAGAAGGAATTGTAGTGGAAACCAAAAACCTAAATTGAGTCCAAAACAAAAACGTAATGTGGTTAAAAATTCTACTGCCCCTGGAGCAGGTGTTTCATTTAATATTAGAAAAAATAAAGTTGATAAATTTTATTGTCCTAATTTACCTAGCACTTCAACAAAAAGTGGTCCAACTGGCTCGGTAGAGATTCAAGATTTGCCTGAAATTCCTTTAGACAGTTTGTTTGGTACTCAGTAAAATACTTCTTAATTACAATTTTCAATTCTTTATAAACCTCTTCATTTTCTTTATTATCCGTTTGACCTAATGTAAAACCTTTATATAGATTTTCAAAATCCTTGGCTTCAATACCACCTTCAAATAGTTTAAATAATATTTTTTTATAGATTTTTTCCTGGTCAATAAATTGTTTAGATTTAAGCAAATTCCAAACTAATTCAACAACGTATGATAAATGTGAACTAGAATAAATTTGCAAAGATATCCCGATTTTCCAAAAACGGTCCATAATATGTGGATTAAGATAAAATATCCGTTTGCCACTGAAATCCCATTCAACTGTTCTCTTTTTATTTTTACCAGTTGTTGTCTTTGCCAGTTGGTTAAGCAAATGTTTAGGATATAAAATTTGGTCAACACCCTGGAAATCATTTACCATTGAATGTTTATTATACCAATAATAATCCGCATAAATTTCACCATCAACCAAATGTTCACTGATTCTTGCTAGTGTATTGATTTTTTCTTTGTGTGATACATTCAATTTAGTGATATTTTCGGTGAAATTAGAATAAAATGACATTGTAATAATATTAATATCAGTTTCATACCATTTTAAACTTTCCACCACCGATGTATTCTCATTAAAAATTGTTTCAATTATTTCCGATAACTCCAATTTTTTATCATTTCTAGTGAGGTCTTTAACGGAATTAAAATCCGCAAGTTTAATAATTCGTTTTCCTTTTTTATCTTTCGGCATTAAAGTAGCTAGATAGGATAATTTATTCGCTATCTGTCTAAAATCCGGTTCTGATAATTCAACCAATTCTTTGCTGACCGATTTTTCTATATCTAGATTTTCACCTTTGGCAATCCGTTCAATGAATTTAATCAAACTTGCCTTTGATGGTGGTTTAACCTCAATCTCATACGAATATTTGCGGATTTTTTCAATTTTAGAACATCCACTATCATTAGCAATACAAATAATTGGATACTTAAATCTATCTGGAATAGTAACCTCGGTCATATTTAAAAAGACAGTTAAACCATCATTGATTGAACTTCGGCTATCAATACCATCAACCTCATCCATAATTAGACCCTTTCGGACTTCTTCACATCCTTCAAAAAACCCAACAATATTACCTTGATTAAATGGTTCCAGATATTCTTTGATTTCTTTTCCAGATCTAGCTTCACTAGCATTGAATTCTTTATAATCATAATTTAGTTCTTTGAAAAGTAGATGCGCGAGAGTGGTTTTACCAATACCTGGTTTTCCAGTTAATAGAAGTATCGGAGGGGTTTTTTTAATTTTTTTACGGAAATTATTTAACCATAATAAAGCTTTTTCAATATTGTGATTATCATCAATGTAATCAGAGAGAACTTTGGGTGAATAAACATCAACCCAAAGAGAACTTTCTTCTATTTCTTCTGTTTCTATTGTTTCAGAGAAATTTAAACGTTTTACGGAATCTTTATATTCGGAACGGTATTTTTTTTCATCCTCTTTGGAAAAACCCCATCCCATAGAAACATCTTCCTCTTTAACCACTTTCTTTTTATGAGAACGCTTAGGTGGTTCTGTTTTAGTTTCTAATTTTGGTGTTTGTGTTAATGTTGGTGTTTCAACTTTTTTTTTATTTGATTTAGACATAATAGTTATTATGATAGTATTGTAAATATTATAAATAAATCAATTTTATATTTTTCTAATTTATTTATAAAATGAAAAGCAAAATGAAAAGCAAAATGAAAACTAAAATGAAAACTAAAATGAAAACAAAATTAAAAAATAAACAGAAATGTAAAAAGAGTCATTGTTTAAGTAATATTGGATTAGAATCTAAGAAAATACCTGAAAATAGTTATGCGATAATTCTTAATAATAAATTAAAATCTATTCAACGTTCTGAAAAATTTTATAAAAATTTGACTCATAATGAAAAATCTGAATTACAGAATTATAAAGGTAGTGGATACTTATTTATGAATGAATTTTTGAGAAATCAAGGTGTTATGAAATCTATAAATTTAAATACTTTTATGTCTAAAATACCTATGTCATTGAGTCTTACTATTGATAAAATACCTAGTTTTATTGAAAAGCAAATGAATGTTATTTTAGATAGTATAAAATGTATTGACAATATTTTTATGAAACCATCAATCCCTAAGTTAGATGGTTCAGAAGTTTTATATAGAGGTATAAGAGATGATTTTGATACATCTAAATATAAAATTGGTGGCGAAATTAATATGGATTCTTTTTTAAGTTGCAGTATTAATAGTGAAGTTGCTGAAAGATTTGCGAGCAATATTAAAGAAAAAGAAAATTATTGTTGTATGTTTGTTATTAAAGATTGTAAAGATGTACCGTATATTTATTTACAATGGGGAGTAATGAAGAACAAAAAAATGTCAGACGAGCACGTAATTGAAAATGGAGATGAATTTGAATTATTATTACCTAGAGGATGTCAATTTGTAATATCAGATATTTATAAATATGTTCCAAACACAAAAATACTAAAAGAAATATCAACCAATAATTTTATGAAATTAATCGCAAAAAAATACGATTCTGCTGAAATAACAAGTGATATATACGAAAAAGAAATGACGACATTATATAAACAATTAATTGTTATTGAATTAAAATTTGTAAAAAGAAATTTTATGGAATTGACTGATTATAAATATAACTCAGATATACCATTATATTATACTGATTTTTCATCGTTATTATAAAAAATTAAAAATGAAATTAAATAAAATAAAATCTTACAACCATAGTTGAAAGTGTTTTTTGTCTTCTTTTTTTTCGTTTCTCTCTTCAAAATTAAATTCAATGACTTTATTTATTTCTTCATCTGTCGTATTAGGTTTTTCAAAATGTTTCCAAAAGGTATGAATCGCCACAGTTGGAACCTTATCTTCTTGGTTTTTGCTTGATGTGATTTTCAGATTACGAAGTTCATTCAAATGTAATGAAAGATCCTTCGGTAAATTCATATACACACAAATCGCCTTAAAATCCGGATTGATTTTATGTAAAACATCAACCCATTCCTGACGTGTTTTTTTAGTTCCACTAGTTGCATCAACAATAACAATATTATCCGTATGTAAAACCGATTTAATAGCATCCTTCATCTTCTTCTTCGTTTTCTCAACATCTAAACTTAAAATATGAAAGGTTGAAGATTTTGATGTTGTTTGTGTTTCATATTTTTCTTTGATTAATTGCGCCATTGAGCTTTTACCAGATGCTGGGGAACCAACCATTAAAATCATTTTGATGTTTGTGGGTGTATTGAGTGTCTCAGTTAGTTCTTTCCAGTTTTCGGTGTTTGATTGCGGGATGTATGCTCGGGGGTCAAAGCCTCTGAGGTTTTTTACCAATGAATCAAATGGGAAATCCGGTGAGTTTTCAAAAAATTCTTCAGGAGTCATAAAACGAAGGTTATTATTAATTGCGAATTTAATATCCACATCACTATGGTCACCACGGCGACCTGCCGCATCACCAACATAAAGAGACGACGATTTGTCAATTTTAATATTTTCGTCTACGAGATGCTTTTTCATAAAATTCCACATTCCAGTTGCTGGCTTACGATAAAAATCATCCTGGGGAGAAATAATAATATAAGCCGGAACTTTAAGGGTTTTAGCAATAGTTTGCCAACGAGCCTTAAAATCATCAAATGTTAAATTACCTTTACCCTGGAAAAGTCCCTTCTGATTACTCATTACAACGACAGTATAACCGTCTTTGACATAATCACGCAGATTTTTCATATTAAATGCAAATACCCAATCTTCAGCAGAAATTGGAAATATTTTGCCGATTTCTGGTTTAATAATAGTTCCATCTAGGTCAATGGCTAGGATTTTAGGTGTATTAATTAATGATTCAGAAGTCGGTTTACAATAATAGACTAATCCGTTTTTATCTTGATAAGATTCCCAAGAAGTCATTTGATTAAAATATAATGATTGTGATATGATTGTAATATTATTATATAATAATTAATAACAGTCTAAATCTTAAATCAGTTTTTTTTGTTAGCCATTAGGGCAATTGTTGATTCTTTATGTTTGCGATTAGTTAAAATATAACAAAGAGTTCTATCGTATTCATCCATCGGTATTTTACCGGTGGTAGGTATACCATCTTCAATAAAGAGATTGGTTATTCTTTTAAATTCTACAAGTGCTGGAGTATCATCTGGAAAACCAATTTCACGGAGTTGTTTCCAGGCTTTGACAATTTCCATCACACGATCAGCTTTAGTTTTCATATTATCTGTTTTATCTTTTTTTTCATTATCTTTCTTATCTTTTGTCATTTTTTGTTATTGTTGATTATAATAAATGATAGTTATTTTATTAGTTCTAAAGAGTTTTTTTATTATTTTTTAACGGACGGATAATATACAAAATTTATGTCTCAATTTGATAATAAGATAATAATATAATACAAAAGAAAACAGATAAACAGATACGATGACAGGTTCTTTATTAGCATTAGTAGCAATAGGTAAACAAGACAAAGATATCATTGGTAATCCTACATTTAGTTTTTTTAAAAGTGTTTATAGACACCATACTCATTTTTCAATGGAATCAATCCCCATACATTTTGACCAAAGTTTAGTATTTGGTAAAAAGTCGTCTGTAATTATACCTAGAAAAGGTGATTTATTACACAATCTAGTTTTAGAATTAAAGTTGCCTGCTCTAGGACCCGAAATCAGTTGGATAAATGCGGCTGGTCATTCTTTAATCAGAGAAATCATCCTAGAAATCGGAGGTATTAAAATAGATTCCCATACCGGAGAGTTTCTTGAGATATTAAGTAATCTAGAATTACCTGAAGAAAAAAGAGTTGGATACCAAAAAATGATTGCTAAACACGAATATTACACCAAATATTCCCAAACGGGGGAAGCTACTTTATTTATCCCACTTCAATTTTGGTTTTGTAGAAATATTGGACAGGCTCTTCCTTTGATAGCTATGCAATATCACGAAATTAAAATAACAGTCATCTTAAGAGAATTCTCTGAGTCGTGGTATTCTGGATCAGCTATGACCAATAAACCAGATACACTTTTTAGTTTGGATGGTAGATTACATTGTGATTTTATTTTCCTTAATAGCGAAGAACGTAGAATGTTCGCTCAACAACAACATAGTTATTTGATAGAACAATTACAAATTCACGATGGCAATGGGATTAATAATAATACAGTTAATGATAATATTCATCTGGATTTTAATCATCCAGTTAAAGATTTATATTGGATCTATCGCGCGGAGGATATTAGATTAACCAATGATTGGTTTAATTTTAGTCGGACTCTTAATTATATTGAAACAAATGAAGCACCAAAAGAACCTTTTGTGGCTTGTCAATGGAAGATTAATGGTCACGATTTAATGGAGGAAAAATCGGGGGAATATTTTAGATTGGTTGTTCCGTATCAACGATATGCTAGAATACCTAATAATTTTATATATGTTCATTCATTCGGTCTTGAACCACTTAAACATCAACCAACTGGTCATCTTAATTTTTCAATGATTGATTCGGCGGTTTTATCGTTGACTTTTGGTCCTAATATACCTTTGGGTAATGTGACGGTTTATGCGAGAAATTATAATATTCTGGAAATTAAAAGTGGTATGGCTGGGTTGTTGTACTCCTCCTAAATACTTTTTTTTTGTAAAAAAAAGTAATATCAAAAAAAAGAAAGCTATCAATTAATAATTGTTTTATTTACTTTTCTAGACATATAACTAGTCCGAACAAATTATCCTTCGGACGAGTTGTTAATTTAGTTGATTTCTAGATACATAAATAATGATAATAATATAACAAACATCGCAATGATAACGAAATTATTCTGAATAAAGTGCTACGCAGAAGGTCTTCGTAATTCTTGCGATGTATTGTTCTGACCCTATTTTTGAGTCAAGATATCAAAAAAAATTAAAAAGCCATAAGATTGAAGTGTAAGATTACTCATAAAAAATCGTTTTCCCTTTGCCACCCTGGAGGTCATTTTAGGGGTCGGTACATTAACAATATTAGCAAGACTTATGTAGATATATGGCGTCAGCCCTTACGGAGGACGATGACATAGATAGATGCGATATTTGTTAGATTTCTAGTATTATTTATATCGCTAGAAATATAACTATTTATTAACAACTAATCCGAAGGATAATTTGTTCGGATTAGTTAAACATCTAGAATATAAAATAAAAAAATTCTTTAATTGATAGCTTTCTTTTTGGGATTAAAACCCTTTTTTAAAAAAGGGTTTAGTAGGATATCTCTTCCGAAAGGTCAATACAAGTGAATAAAGTTGTACGACAACAATAGCGAATACAACCGAGTTCATCAAGAACCTTACCAGCAATTGTTTTTTCTAATTCAGGAAGACTGAGATCCAAAAATTCTTGGTCATCTTCAGTTAGATTAATTTCTTTTTTAAAATGTTCTTCTAGAATACGACGAAGATAATATTCCCATTTATTACCAAGGACTTTACCACAAGTAAAACAGCGAACTGGAACAAGCATTTTTATTAATTATTATACTTTATAATCTTCTTAGATTTTTTAATTCAATTTTTATTATTTACTTTTATTTTTCTTTATTTAGAATAAATAATAATAACAATAATAATATGGTAACGAAAAAATATACAATACCTAAACATAAAAAAATCAAAGTTGGTAAGCATACAAAAAAAATAAAAAATCAGTATGGTGGTGTTCTAGAACAAAATATACACCAAGGACAAAAATTAAGACAAGCTCCATCAAAAAATTATTTATATTACACCAATAATTCAGAACCTAAATCTAAATATTATGGTTATAAACCAATACAATTAAATGCTGCTATTTTTCAATATTTATTTGATAATGGATTATTATCATTTTATTCAGATATTGACAATAATAAATATTTAGGTTTTGATAATTTTCCATCTATAGTTGAAACAATTGAAAGTATTAAAAAAATATCAAAAGCTACTGAAAATAGAGATTTTACACTGATTTATGAAGGTGATGATATCCCAATTATATCTAGAGAAGAACATTTACATAATTTAAATACTAATTCTAAATTTATTGTAAATGTTAAAAAAATAAATTATTCTGTTAAACCATCATTACCTATCACAGAACAAAATAAAGGAAAAATATATGTTCCAAACAGAATTAAAACAGAAACAGCTACTCAGATTTCACAAGATGTTCAATACGTAAAAAAATTAATGCAAGATTTACCACACATTGTTGAATCACTAAAGAAAACAAAAAATCAAAATAAAACATCTACTGACATATGTGATCTATCATACTCAACTGATGATTTTTTAATAGTTGACCAAGCTGATTACGAAAATGTTGGTTCTGTTATAATTGTTGGATATCCTTCTGAAATAAATCCATTTTTAAAATTAGAAGTTCCAAAAACAAGAACATCTGGAAATAATTCAACTAAAGTATTATTAATTGATTTATTAAAAGAAACAATTTTTGAAGAACAAAAAAAAAATGAAGATGAAGATGATAATTATTGTAAATTATTAGTTGAATTATATAATAGTTTTCAATTAGATGAAGCAAAAAAAATAGATGCTGAAAACTCAGATGATTTTTATAAATTACTAAAAATTAGTATTTTACCCGTTTCAGAATATTTAAAAAAATTTATAACTAATGAATTTGAAGATATATTACAAATGTTAAAAACTAAAGAATTTGAAGGTATATTAAAAACAGAAAAACAAAATAATTCAAGTTTAACTCCTGAAAAATTATTTGGTTTAATTGAAAAAAAAATAAATGAAACTTTGAAAGAAAGAATTAAAGGATGTTTCACAAGACCAAATATAAATATAAGATATGTATTCCATCCTTTTATATTAAACAAAAAAACAGGTAAGTATGAACCTTTAATATATAATGTAAGAGAATTAACTAAAGATCATCAACCAATTCTAGATAGAATTTTGACTTTAATACAAACTGAAATCCCTAAAAGGTTCGGTATTTTAAAAGATGGTGAAACAAAATACACAAATTTTTATTCATATTATAGATTTGGTGATATATTTCATATAAAAAGTATTTATATTCACCCTACCAAAAAAAGTATAGATTATGTTGATACTTATTCTCACGTTATTAAAAGAAGTATTAATTTAGAAGAATTAATTTATTCTTCTGGAATAACTACATTGAATGGTAATCCATTTTGGTCTGAATTAAAATTTGAATATGATATTAGAAATTATAGATTTTATGAAGATAAAGAAGCATCATCCAGATTAGTATCAAAAAAATTTACAAAAGGATATTCACGTAAATATTCTAAAACGTTTTTCCGAACAAAAAAAAATACATCAACAAATACATCAACAAATAAATCAACAAATAAAATACAAAAATCTGAAACTGAAAAAAAATTTAGAAAGATTTCAACCGATTTTAAAAATGTAAAAATAATATGTATTAGAGAAATTATTGGTGGAGGATATGAATTATATTTTAAATGCTTAGATGATAGTAGTAATGTTAAATTTTATTATATAACATTAATTCCAATATTAGATGAACTTGGTAATGGTAATATTAAAACTCAATTAACAAAATCTCAAACAGTATATAATTGTTTTAATAATATAGTTAATTTATATGAAATAAAAAAACCAACGTATAGAATAGAAGTTATAGAAATTAATGATGATTTACGCCAAAATAAAGATAAAGTAAAACAATTGAATTTTTTTAATAAAAGCTGGAATTTCGTATTATTAAGATTAGCATCAAATAATAAATTCTTAACAGAAATCCCAATTTTTAAAATATTAAATAAATTTTATTCATACATATCATATAATATTTTAAAATCAACTAAGCAAACAACAGAATGTATTAATATAGAAGAAGCAATAAAATGTACATATATAAAAGATTGTTCGTCACAAGAATATAATTTTAAAATAGAATTTGATTTTAAACAAAAAAAATATGTATTAGTTATTAATAAATATAAAACAAATACCGGAAGCACAAAATATGTTGCTTGGATTTTTCCATATAATGATACATTCATTTCCGAAAATAGAATTCCAACTTATAAAGAATTAAGAGATCCAGAATTTGTTAAAAAAGTAATTGATGTTTTGGTTGCGGAAAAATTATATGATGAATCTAAACATTTTTTAGCTATAAACACATTTATTATTTATACATATCAATCATTACATTTTCATATATTACCTAAATTAGATTATTATAATTCTTCAACAGAATCTGAATTAGTATTATCAACTGAATTAAGATTATATAGTGTTTTAAATTTATATAATAAACTTAAAATATACCCTGATTATTATCATAATTTTAATACAGAAGTTAAATATGGTCCATATTTAATAGAAAATTTATTTGAATAATAGATTTATTTGAATAATAAATAATATACTTAATAAAATAAATAATATACTTAATAAAATAAAAGTAAAGTAATATTAGAATGTTTAGTTTAGAAAATATAGATAAATATACAATTGAAATTAATAATAAATTTTCATTCGGTAATGTTAATTATGTAGCTTGTCAATCTATTTTTAGTAATTTAACGAATGTTAGTATTGAAAAAAAAAATGCTAAATTAAGATATGATGAACTGTCAATGTATATGTATCATCTAGGATATAATATTAAATTTTTAAATACAAATAAAATATTTAATGTATCAGAATTAATTTATAATCAATATTCAGCAATGAGTCCGATAAATTATATCATTTATTATGATTATATTAAAAAAAAAATAAAAAATAATAATAATTTATTGATTACAAATGTTGAAGAATCAATAGATAGTATCCAACATAATATTCAGTGTGATATTTTATTATTTAAAAATGAAGAATATTCTTATAATGAAAAAGAATATAATGAAGAATTTGAAATAATAAAAAAAAAATATATTAATAAAATTACTATTTTCGATAAAGATAAATTTTTAAAGAAAAATGAAAAAAAATATGACAATATTATTATTAAAAATAACGCTTTTTTAGAATTAAATTTTGTCACTTTTTATAGTTTAACAAAGCTACCTAATTTAATATTAACTATTACAAATGCGTTGTTAAGATTAGAAAAAAATGGTAAACTATTTATTTTTTTTGGTAGACCATTTATAAATAATACTCTTAAAAAATTAATATTTTTATTAGAAAATCTTTTTAGCAAAATAGAAGTAATAAATAGAGTTGATTCAGTTAGTAATGCTCAGCAAATATTATATTGTTCTGGTTTTCTAAATAATCCAGCATCTATTGATATATATAAAAAAAATATTAATAAATTAATCAATATTTCATTAAAAACTCGTCAATATAATTATAATTCAGCCCAAATAATGCATTTTTTTTATCATTATTCTAAAGAAAATCCAAATAAATCATTGATGTATCATTTAAATATATCTAATTTTCCTAAACAATTTGAATCTAAGCAAAAAACAATGAAAATTGTTGATGATATTGATATAGAAGTTAATGAAAATTTAAAAGGAAATTATATATTATATCAATTAGATAATTCATATATTGATTTTTTTAACAAACTAAATTATATTATATCAAAATATACATATATTGATAAAAATATTATGTATTTTGATACAAATATACTTTATCAAAGGCAATATCAACAATTATCTGTTGTAATTCCTATTTTAAATGAAAACAATATACCATACGATAAGGCATATTTATCATATATTGATAAATATAATAAAAATTTAGTTGATAGATTACATAGTCTTGATAACAATATTAAATCATTGCTAACTAAAACAGCTAGATTTCTAGAATCAACTCAATGGAAAAAATTACAAACAACAACGACAAAAATATATTATTATGATGAACTAAATAATTTACAAGAAATGTATAAATTAGCTATTAAAACCAATGATTTATCTATAAATCGTTCCGGATTTAGTAATCGGATACCACCTGTTATCAAAACAATAACCGATAACTACTCTCGTGGAGTCGCAAAATATATTAACAAAATCAAAAAATACAAAGTCGCATTTCCTGTATCAAATGGTTTTACTAAAATGTGGGAAATGCTAACATCAGTCAATCTTTTATCAAATCAAAAAGACAAAGATATGAATGTATTTTTTATCGCCGAAGCACCTGGACAATGGATCTATTCAATTGATTATTTTATTAAGAAAAAATTAGATAATGTCAAAAAATGGGATTGGCGAGCAACATCCCTCAACCCGAATCATCCGGTTAATATAGAAACATTCGGTAAAGGGATATTAGATGATGCATATGGATTTATTAAACATTATCCTGATAAATGGTTATGGGGTGTTGACCAAACAGGTGATATTACTAAATCCGCAAATATTAAATGGTATCATCAATACGTCAAAGAATGGGCTAAACCTAATCTAGTTACAGGTGATGCTGGAATACAATCCGATAACCCTATTATTTATCAAAAACTAGAACTAGCACAAGTTTTAATGGTAGCAGCAGTTTCAGCCAAAGGTGGTAATTGTATTATTAAACATTTCTTACCATACATTCCAAATATAGAAGAGACATACCAGGCAAATGGATTTTTTATCAATTACATTTATTTATATTATTTAATGTTCGAAGATGTTTATCTTATGAAACCATTAAGTAGTAATCCAGTTTCAGGGGAATTTTATTTAGTTGGTAAAAAATTCATTGGGATTGATGAGATGATGCTAGATAAAATGCTGGAATTATTAGATAATTTTCAAGTTAATATGTGCTTCTTTAAAAAAGAAGACATTCCAGAACACTTTCGCAAACAAGTTTTTTCATTCATAGAACAATTAACAAAAATGAATGTTGATTTTATTGATATTCAAAATACACTTTTAACTTGTTTATACAAACGTGATGCAGTAATTGAAAGAGTAACTGAATGTCGTAAATACTTAAATCCGGCATATATGGAAGAAATACAAGAAGCCAAATTCAAAAAATGGGTTGATATTTATAACTTTGAATGATACCGCCCTTTTTTTTAAAAAAAAGGGGGTTAAAAAAGTATATAAACAAAATTGTAGATATTATAATATGATATATATCCCCATAAGATGGCTAAAGAAATTAAAACTAAAAATAAACCTGAAGCACCTAAATTGATTGATACTTATTTTAACGATGTTATTAAATATCAAAAACAATTCGGAGAGAAAACCGCAGTCTACATCCAAGTCGGTGATTTCTACGAAATTTATACCGCTGAATTACCCGATGGAACTAGAATCGGCGTTCTTGACCAAATCTCTGACATCTGCAATTTAACTATTTCGCAAAAAAAAGTATGTCTAGGAATTGATAACGATGCCAAAGTTTTTATGGGTGGTTTTCCCGTCTATATGTTAGACAAATTCATCAACATCCCAGTTGATGAACACGGATGGTGTGTTGTCGTTATCAAACAGGACGAACAATGCGCCGGAACTACGCGTTCAGTTGAAGGTATCTACTCACCTGGAACTAATCTCCGCACCGTCGACGATAGCAACACCGTCGTTATGGTCGTCATTGAAAAAGTTAAAAGTCGCATCAATAAAAATCAATCAACAATTTACATCGGTATGTCATCCCTTGACAGCGTCACCGGACATACAACCGTTTATGAAACCTTTTCGCTCGACCAAAACACCATTCTCTCATACGACGAAATCCAGAAATTCATCTCCGCCAAGAACCCCCGCGAAGTTCTCATTGAATCAACTGACGTGGACCTAAAAGAAACCGATCTAGTATCGGCACTTAATATCACCAGTCGTCCATATCGTTTTAACTTCATCAAATACGGCAAACTAGAAAAATCGGTTGATACACAAAATAAATTCTTCAGTAAAATCTACACACATAAACTCAAAATTAGCGTCATTGACTATCTAGGACTCCAATACAAAGAATACGGACGACTTAGTTTAATGTTGCTATTACGTTATATTTTGGATCACTCAACTATTATGCTCAATAAAATTTACCCACCAGAAGTTTGGGAAATTAATACCCAACTCATTTTAGCTAATAATTCACTAGAACAACTCAATATTATTGATAATCGTTTTAATACTAAAGAAACATCACTGATTAAAATCCTGGATATGACTAGCACCATCCTAGGACGCCGTGGATTTCGTAATCGCCTACTAAATCCGATTCGTGATGTGAATGTTCTCCGACAACGTTATCTGGAAATCCACGAATTAATGGACTTCAAGAATGGTAGTCCGCATCGCGAATTTTATATGGAACTGGAAATTGATTTGAAAAATATTCGCGATTTAGAACGACTACATCGGCGAATTGCGATGGGTAATTTAATGCCGATTGAAATTGGTTCTCTAGTTATCTCATATCGGGCAATTATTGAATTATATTCCAAACTGAATCGCAAAGATTCGGCGATTATTAAGGGGTTTTTACCTAAGACAGAAGTTTGGACTAAATTTAATGAGGCATACAATTTTCTGGATAAGACATTTGATTTAGAAAAGACGAACTTCAATACACTAGAAAAGGTAGATAAGAACTTCTTCAAACTCGGTTGCAATGATAAACTAGATTTCCACCAAAATAATATTGATCATTCAATTAATATTTTTAAGGAATTTGCTAATTGGATGGATACTGTTATCAATGAGAAGGACACATTTAATCCTAGTGGACCCAAAAAAGTTGCTAAATATGATTTCAATGAACAATTTCAACATCATATTTATCTAACTCGCAACCGATATGACAACTTTAATAAGAAAGTCAGCGAAATGATGCAACAAGAAAATACAACAGAAGTGGTGATTTCGGTTTATGATGATAATAAAGAAAAATCGGTTGATTACAAAATTAATCTCAAATCAATTACCACCGAGAAGAAATCTCGTGCTAGTACCGATGTTGTTATCATCTTATCAGGAGCAAATAACTCGGCTAACAATAAATTACCAGCTAAGAAAGGAGCCGGAGCCGGAAAGGCTAGTGTGGGTGTAGATGAAGAACGTTCATTGTTTGATGAACATAATCATAAGTTGCGGATTGAGATGGATTATTTGAAATCAACTGTCATCTCGGTTTATAAGGATTTAATCCAGGATTTTTCAGATAATTATTTGGCTGATTTGAAAGATATCACCGAGTTTATTACAACGATTGATATTGTTAAAGCCGGTGCTAAAATGGCGATTGAAAAATCTTACGTTGCCCCTGAAATTGTCCGTAGTGAGGAGGGAGATAATGATAAGAGTTTTATTTCCTTCAAAGGTATTCGGCATCCTATTATTGAACATATTAATCAACGGATAGAATATGTAGATAATGATATCTGTCTGGGGCAAGATAATTTGGATGGTATTCTTTTATTTGGTGTTAATGCGAGTGGGAAGTCATCTTTGATGAAGGCGGTTGGTATTAATTTAATCCTGGCTCAAGCTGGATTCTATGTGGCTTGTAAGGAGATGAAATATTCACCGTTTGAATATTTATTCACTCGAATTTGGAATAATGATAATATTTTCAAAGGACAATCAACTTTTGAAGTGGAAATCAGTGAACTGAAGTCAATTATTAAAAACGCTGGTAATAAAAGTCTGGTATTGGGTGATGAATTATGTTCAGGCACGGAAACGGTAAGTGCTAGTGCGATTGTGACTGCGGGGATTAAGAAGTTATCTCGGAATAAAGCCAAATTCATCTTTGCGACACATCTCCATTTCTTGGCTGATTCCCAACATTTGATTAATCTGGATAACGTTAAGAATTACCATCTTAGTGTTTTATATGACCAGGCTAATCAACGTTTGATTTATGATCGGAAATTGAAGGAGGGTTCGGGACCATCTACGTATGGTTTGGAGGTGTGTAAGGCGATGGGATTGGAAGATGATTTTTTACAAGATGCTTTTCAGATTCGCAATGAGATTACTAATGAATCTCTGGGGTCTTTTCTTAATAATAAACAATCTAAATATAACCAGAATGTACGTATTACTGAATGCCAGGTTTGTAATAGCCCTGGAGAGGATGTGCATCATATTCAATTTCAGTGTTCGGCGGATAATAATGGCAAGATTGGCAGTATTGACAAGAATCGGGAATCCAATCTTGTCGTGCTTTGCAAGAAATGCCATAATTCCGTACATCACCCTGAAGGAACATTGAAAATCCAGGGATACGTTGAAACATCAACCGGGATTGAATTACACTACACTCACCGAAATATTGAAAAAATTAATATTTTATAAAAACAAAATTTTGTTATTGTTAAATAAATAATAATGACAAAAAAACATCTTTCTAAAAAAGTAAAAAAAACTATTAGAAATAGAAAAACTAATAGAAAAACTAAAAAAATAGTAAAAAAACAAAGAGGAGGTGATAATAGTAATCTATCAGGTTCATATGGCTTTTCGGAGAGCAATTTAAGAAAACACAGAGAAAACTTAAAATCTAAAAAAAAAAGGAGTTCTGAATCTATATCTGTATCTGAATCTGAATCTGATATAAATCCATATTTTAACCGTACAGCACAGTCAAATTATATATTATGTATGGGTAAAAATGGAAAACAAATCTTTGTAAATCCATATAAGGTTAAATCCAAAAAACGATGTATAAATTATGATAAAAAATGGGATTTTTTTTGGGGTTTTCCTAATGAGAATAAAACATAGCTTATTTTATTTTTATTTTGTATTTTTTATTTGTAAATAGTAAATGACAAGAATTACTAAAAAAAGAATTACTAAAACTTCTCATAAAAGAAGAACAATTAAAAAAAACTATCGTGGTAGTGGTATAAAAGCTTTTTTTGGTAAAATAAGAGACAGATTTAGAAGAAATAAAACACAACAAACAGTTAAAAAATCAGGCCGTATAAGAAGGTTTTTTAGAAATATATTTACAAGAAAAAAAAAACCTGGTGCAACAGTAGACACACCACAACCAGGCACAGGAGTAGTACCACCACCACCACAACCAGGCACAGGAGTAGTACCACCATCATCACAACCTGAAGCAGTAGTAGTAGCACCACCATCATCACAACCTGAAGCAGTAGTAGCAGCAGCACCACCATCATCACAACCTGAAGCAGTAGTAGCAGCAGCACCACCACAACCTGAAGCAGCAATAGTACCATCATCACCACAACCTGAAGCATCAGCAGCACCACCACCAACACAACCTGAAGCAGTAGTACCAATTGCGCCTCCATCTTATTCAAATGCAATTTACACAAAGCAAAAGATTATACAAAATTATAAAGATATTTTAGACGAAGACTTAGAAAATCAAGAAAAGACTTTAAAAGAAAAAGAAGAATTAATTAAATTATTAAGTATTCATAAAAAATTAAAATATAATAGTGATACTGAATTAAATAAAATAAAAAAAGAAAATTATCAAAAAGAGTTATCAGAATTATCAGAATTAGCAACAAAAATTAGACGTAACATAGTAGTTTTAGAGAGAGAACGTGGCGATATTACACTACAAAAAAGAGATATTTATAATAATACATACAAAGTAGAATTAGAAGATTTGTTTCCCGAAAAAGTGGATAAAATTAAATTAAATCTAGAAAAAAATGCTCAACTTGATGATAAGTTATCTAAATTAGAAAAATATGAATACATAAATCATCATCCAGATACAGCTCATCAACAATTTATGTTAAATGTAAATAATATTTTTTACCAGAATTATAAACCAAAATATATAAACAGTCGCAATTCAGGTTTAAATTCAATCGGTGTTCCATTAAAAGACTTAGAACAAATTCCAGGTTATTTAAAATTGAAAGAAATTAGATCTGCATTAAATGATAAAAAAATTTCAGAGAGTAAACAAGCAATAAGAATATTGTCAAAATTTACTGAAGATATGGAAAGACCTTTTGATGAAGAAGATATACGATCAATTTACTCAATTTCTGACCCACGTTCAGTTGCGTCATTAAAAAATGCTATAGATAATATACCCGAAAAGATTAGTGCATTTTTAAAAGAAGAAAAACTTAAACAATATCCAAAATTATTTATTGGAAATGGTTATAATAACAGAAATAAATCATCTAACTATTTATCTTTTGTAAAAAATTTGAAATTTTTACTAAGTGTTTTTAAATTAGCGCAACAAAGATTTTTTACGAATTCTATTTATTATCAGATTAATAATATTAATAATTCAAATCTTATTATAAATGATAATATAAAAAAACTAATAACCCCTAGAAAAAAAGCTTTTATCAAATCGGTTACTAGTATTTTATTAAATAATTATGCCGATATTTATAAATTATCCACTGGTGATATAAATGACACTAATATTATTCAATTACTAATAAATTATGGAGTGATACATGAATATGTGACAGAATTACCAACCAATAAACAAAATCTTGAAAAAATACGTACCAAGCTAGAAAATAAATTTAGGGAATTTAGTACAGTTATAGAATCTGTTAAAAAAATGACAAATGATGTTATAAATAACACAGAAAAGACAGAATTGTTAAAAAAACTTGAATTATTAAAAAGTATAATTAGTAAAATGGATTCTTATTTGAATTCTAAGACAATTTAGATAATTTAGAAATAAACTTTTTACAAATTTAATATTTTTATTTATAAATAAAAAAGTAAAAGTAAAAGTAAATAGTAAATGACAAGAATTACTAAAAAAAGAATTACTAAAACTTCTCAAAGAAAAACTGTTAGAAAAAACTATCGTGGTAGTGGTATTGGTATACGAGATTTTTTTGGTAAAATATTTAGAAGAAAAAAAACACAAACCCAACTCCAAACTAACACACAACCACATTTTGAAAAATCAAAACAATCTCAAAAACCAACAGTCACAATTAAAAATTCAGGTTTAATTTCAATCGGTGTTAAAAATGAACATTTACAACTAATTCCAGGTTACATAAAACTACCCCAAATTAGAACTATACTAAGTAATAGAAATCTGGATCCTTGGAAAAAAACAGAAATGTTATTGGCACAGTTTTTTTATAATTATTCTCAAAATAAGACTGGTGAAGATGTTATTAAAGATTTTGATAATAACCGTCAAGAATTGAAAGGAAAAGTATTAGAAAGAATAGGATATATTAAAACAATATTAGAAGAAATTAATGCTAACACTCTTTATCAAGACTCGCATTACAAAGGTCTATTTAATAATTATACTAAACCAAATAAGCAATCGTATAAATACAAAACTTTTAAACAGAATTTAGAATTTTTATTACATACACTTTCAATAGCAGCTAAAAAATATTTTCCAGATATAACCATACCAAATAATAACACAAAACTCACTAATAATAATCTGGAAAATATTGCTTTAACAAATTTTGAGAAAATTTTAAAAGAACCAAGAAATCAAAAGCTATATGAAAATTTAAAAGAAATTAGAAGATTATATAATAATATGAATACTAATGTATATAATATTGATGAAGTTAAAGAAATCATAAAATTATATAACATAAAAGATGACAATGGTAATATTGTTAAAATTGATGATACTATTAATACCCGTGATATTCTTAATTTGATATTTATTGAAAGAGCAAGACTAATGCTTTTAATTAATCAGGTTAAATATCATTTTGAGGCCATAAAAACTAAAACATATGAACGTAAATTATTTATCGCAAATATGACATTTTTAGAAGATGTACTTGGTAAAATAAGAAAACTAATTACAGATCCTAAGTAAATTGTCTATATTTAGCTTACCACTCACTTAGAGTGGATTTTTAGACTTAGTTGTAAAATAAAAAACAACTAGATAATTTGATATTCTTGTATTTTTATTTTTTTATTTATAAATAGTAAATGGCAAGAATTACTAAAAAAAGAATTCAAAAATCTTCCCACAAAAGAAGATCTTTTAGAAAAAATTATCACGGTAGTGGTCTACGAAAATTCTTTGGTAGGTTTTTTGGAAAAAAAACTACACAAACACAAATGGAACCTAATATACCACAACAACCTGTTGCACAGCAGGTTGTTGTATACCAACCTGGTGTACAACAACCACAACCACAACCACAACCACAACCACAACCACAACCACAAGTTAAAAAATCAAGTCGTGTAGGTAGATTTTTTAAAGGATTAAAAAATGTATTTACAAAAAAAAACAACACGAAGGGGGTAGCAGCATCACAAGCACCTGCATCACAATCAAGAAAACCCCAAAAAATAGACCCAATGGATATGAAAAATACAGGTTTAATTTCAATCGGTGTTCCATTAAAAGACTTAAAACAAATTCCAGGTTATTTACAATTAAAAGAAATTAGAGCTGCATTAGATAATAAAAAAATATCAGAAGATGAACAAACACTAATTCTCTTATTAAAATATATGGAATCTATGGAACCACCTATGAAAAGAGAAGATATAATAAGAATTCAACAATCTACTGATCCAAAATCAAAAACTGTTTTAAAAAATGTTATAGATAATATACCTAAACAGATTAGTGAATTTTTAAAAGAAGAAAAACTTAGACAATATCCAAGATTATTTATTGGAAATGGTTATAACAACAGAAATAAATCATCTAACTATTTAACTTTTGTAAAAAATTTAAAATTTTTACTTAATGTTTTTAAATTAACACAACAAAGATTTTTTACAGATTCTGTTTATCCCATTGATAATATTAACAATTCAAATCTTATCATAAATAATCATATAAAAAAAGTGATTAAAAATAGACGGACAGTTTTTATTAAAAAAATCATACCAACAGAGAAAATTAATTTTTATTACGAAAATGTTAATAAACAACAATATTTTTTAAATCATATAACTTATGAGGATAATATTAAATTATTAAAAGCTTTTGAAATTATAGATCCAGATGTGACCGTAATACCCGAACAAGATGCAATAATGAACGAAATAAAAAAAAAAGTGAAATCTAAACACAGAGAAATTAATTCATATATTGAAATTATTAAACAGCAAAAAAATCTTAATAGCGTAGAAATTAAAGACTGGTTAAAAAAAATTGAATTATTAAAACGAGCTATTTTAATAATCATAGATTATTTAAATAGCTATTTTGGTTTAAAGATAATAGTCCCGGTTGAAACTGAATTGTATGATTTATTGAATGTTCAATATGATGCGTCAACACAAGAAATTATAAAAGCTCATAGGCAAGCTGCATTAAAGGAACATCCCGATAAATGTCCTGATCGTTCCCCTGAAGGTATGAAATGTGCAAATGAGAAGCTTGCATTAATTAATTATGCTAGAGAGGTTCTAACTGATAGTCAGAAAAGAGCCATCTATGATAAACACGGTAAAAAAGGTTTAGATATATTTAAATAGACTTAAATTATAAGAGATGATGTAAATAGATATATAATGAGGAATCAAAATAAAAATGTGTGAGTTTGTTGAAAACTAAATAGTTAAAAAATATACTTAACACACCAGTAATATTCTTCAGATATTATTTTATTACTTAAATATTTTTATTTTTATATTTTTATTTTTTATTTGTAAATAGTAAATGACGAGAATTACTATAAAAAAAGTTCATAGAACTTCTCATAAAAGAAGAACAGTTAAAAGAAACTATCACGGTAGTGGTATAAAAGCTTTTTTTGGTAAATTAAGAGACAGATTTAGAAGAAAAAAAACACAACCGCAAACACAGCAACCACAGCAACCACAGCAACCACCGCAAACACAGCAAACACAGCAACCACAGCAACCACAGCAACCACAGCAACCACAGCAACCACAGCAACCACAGCAACCACAGCAAGCACAAGAACCATATATGGATAAAGTTAAAAAAAGTTATGAACAAATTTTAGCTGAAATATTACAAAATCAAACAAAAATATTAAAATTACAAGAAGACCACCATATATTTGATTTGATTAGTGTTGTTAAAAAATTAAATTATGCGATTGATGAAATAAAAACAAAACCAGATGAAACAGCATTAAAATTAAAGTATGAAGCAGAAAGAAATAAAATATTAGCAACTATCAATTTACACAGAGAAAAAATCAAAAAATTACAAGCTTATCAAAAACAACTCAATGATAAGCTTGTTTTTATTTTTAATGGAGAGAAATCACTACAATATGCAACACATTCATTTATTTCAGACCAAGAAAAAAAAGTTACTGAAAATGAAAAAAAAATTAAAGAAAATGAAAAACGTTTGTCTGAGCTAGACAATAACAGTCACCAAAAATATAATCCTTTTAATGATAGCAAAAAAGAGATGAAGGCAATGAATAATGCATTTAATCGTGTATTAAGAAAAAGATTTGTGAAAGGAACGTTAAATAATCTGAGACAAAGAGGAAATGATGTTGAAAAAATAGCATTACGTGAATTTAAACTCATATTCATGAGATATATATCTAAAGAATATTTAAAACATTATCGTGATCCAAAACACACTTTTACTTATACAGGTGTGAGTAAATATGCTACATTATATAATAACTTACCTAAAATTAAATCTCTAGTTCAAAATCAAAATAAAGATCACACGTCAGAAGAATATAAAACAGAATTAAAAGGTTTATACTGTTTTGCTAACAAATCAGATGACGAAATAAACATAGATTTAAAGGACATTGAACGCGATTATGAAAAAGTTAAAAAAATGCTTGATGATGGGAAAATAACAATAAATACTTCTGAACCTAAAAATTTTGTTTCAAATCTTAAATTTTTATTAGATGCATTAAGAAAAGTAGTTCCAGTTAAATAAAATTGAAATTAAATAATATAAGTAGATATATAATATAATTAATCAGACAAAATGTCCACAAACGCAAACAATAATATGACTCAAGTTCAATCGTATGATTATGAAACTGAAACTGAAAATGATTTTGAAGATGAAGAAGATTACAATTATTTCCCAAACGACGGTAAATGCCGGGCTTGTTATGATAAACTAGGTAAAGATAATCTTCTTTACATAGAATTTGATTGGGATGTTATTCCTCGGTTGAAAGATATCAAATATAAACGGTATCAAGATATTCTTGGATTGTATTTATGTCATTTTTGTCATAAAAATTGTAAAGAATTTAAAACTTGTGGTTGGGATAAATGGGCGGCTCTTGACGTCCTAGAACACATTCCCAAAAAAAATAAATCTGTTATTGGACTGTTTTACAGCAAACTGTAATAACAATATGATTTAATAGTTATTTTTTGTTTTTATTTTTATTTTTGTTTTTGTTTATTATTATTTATGATAAATAATAAAGAAATTGAAGAAATTGAAAAATTAAGAATCAATAAAATATTATAAGAAAATTAAATAATCTAATTGGAATATGCTAATCCAGCCATTCCACTCATCACTCTAAGAACATTGTAATTTACTCCATATATTTTAATTTCACTTTCAACAGTGTTGTTGCTATCAAATGTGAGGTTAAGGTTGGAGTTATCAAGACGGGAGAAGTTGCAGGTGCCCGATGGTTGGTGTTCTTCGGGTTTAAGACCAAATGAATAGAGATAGATGTGTTTGTTAGGGCTGCGCGAGTGAGTGGCGAATGATTGAACTTCACGGAAGTAGAATGATTCGCGTTCATAGAAGCGGTCGTGACCGTTAAATAGGAATTTAGCAGTGGCGAATGAATCACCACCAACCGATGATGAAAAGTTGAAGGCATCATTACCAGTGAGGGTGTTGACTTCTTTGGTTGTGTTGCGGCTAATAACCCAGACGATTTCTTTAACGGGGTGGTTGAATTGAAGACGAGCATTGAGGTTAGTTGAACGTGTCTTAATACCTTCGGGTTCGTTGAATTGAACTTGTTCAATAAGGTATTCGTGGCTTACTTGAGCGAAACGACGACGTTCATCAGTGTCAAGGTAAATGTAATCAACCCAGAGTGAGGCTGATTTAATAGAGGCAACTGAACCAGTGGAGTCTTGAGGAAGACCAGAGATAGCAACATCTGAACGAGTTAATTCAGCAAGTGGGCGGAATTCAAAGTTCATCTTGACTTCGTGGTATTGAAGGGCAATGAGGGGAAGAGCAAGCCCAGGATTGCGGCAAAACCAGAATTGAAGAGGGACATAGTATGTGCGTTCTTCAAGAGCGTTGGTTTCAAGTGAAACATCCGAAGCGTATTTGCCAACCATACGTTTGAAGCTGCGGTAGTGGGCGTCATCATAGTTTAATTCGCTGTAGATTTCAAGCCATTCCGAGTAGTGTTTGTCAATAGTTTGACCACCAATTTCAACTTCAACCGATTTAATGAGGGCATTACCGATTGAGTTGACGTAGCCTTGCCAAGTGGCGTTGTCTTGAGATTGATTAAGAGCTGGGAGAACAACTCTGAGGAACGCTTTGTGGATGAGATCACCGTTGCGTGAAATGGTAACAGTGAGTTTACGACCAAAATCAACGAAACCATTGAATGTTTGTTCAATAGATTCAATTGAGAAATTGGTGTGACGACGGTAAACAACTTTAAAGAAAGTAATTTGGGCATTGCCTGTAAGATAAATATCTTGTGCGCCATAGGCGACTAATTGCATAAGACCTCCGCTCATTTTAATTTAGTTTTATTTTATATTAAATAAAAGATAAAAAATTTAAAAAAATACAATACACACTTTCGTTTTTTTATTTTTTTTTATTTCTAATAATATAAATAAAACTTAAAAAATGTCAGAAATCATTGAAGATCTTAAAATCTCAAATATTGAAGTAGCATCTAACCTTGGTGTTAGATTAACCGGTTCTAACCCACAAATTAAAAGCACAACAGCCAATGCCACATTAAATATTACAGCTGATGGCGATGTTGATATTTCCAGCACAAGTGCGGGAATAAATATCAACTCTCAAGGGGCAATTGAATTAGTATCAACCGTATCTGGTGTTTTAGTTGCTACATCAGCAGGCCAAAAAATTGGATTTTATGGTTCTACTCCTATTGTAAGACCAACAGGAACAGGTCTTACAGGGCTCGCAGGAGTAGGTAGTTCATCAACACACGTTTTATTAGACACTACATTTGATGGTGATTTAGGATCAACAGCATATGCAATTGGTGATATTGTAAAAGCGCTTAAACAACTTGGTTTGATTGCTCAATAAAAATTAAAAAATAAATTTGAATCTTTTGTTATTTTATTATTGACTTTGAAAAATGATTTTTTCTTTAGTTTCTTTTACTTCTTTTACTTCTTTTACTTCTTTTACTTCTTTATTTTCTGATTGTTCTTTAATTTCAGGAATAATTGCTTGTTTTGTTTCAATCGTAAAATAATCAACTGCCTGAGAAATTAATGCGGCTTCCTTCATTGTAAATGCGCCTCTTTGATAAGCAACTAATACTGAATTAACCAATAATTGGATTGGACTAATTACAATATTTTCTTTTGGTGATTGTTGGGGTTGTTGTTGGGGTTGTTGTTGATTGGAGTTTTCCATTTTTTAATATTGATATTTATATTGATATTTATATTTTTATATAAATAATAAAATTCTTAAATTAAAAATATTTATGTTTATTTAGTATTTATTTTCTGTTTTAATTATAATAAATAGAACTAAAAACATAACTACTATAAAATAAAATGAGTGGTGGATTAATACAATTAGCAGCCTATGGGCAACAAGATATTTACATTAGTGGAAACCCACAAATTACGTTCTTTAAAATAATTTATCGTAGACACACTAATTTCTCAATTGAAGCAATTGAACAAGTCTTTAGTACTGAACC
>JACCDX010832145.1_pt1 | contig 61465 bp, 60 predicted proteins | sample 7449681 | NCBI WGS metagenome assembly JACCDX01 (sample SAMN15323450, study PRJNA562643) | freshwater metagenome | isolation source: river surface water | place: USA:Blue River Watershed | collected 2017-08-18
AGTCCGCGTGAACGAATAACCCATAGCCTTGCGGGGCAGACGCATAAAAATCGATGCCATCGACAACAGTCGGCCTTGCCAAACCATTAACCAACCATCCATCACCACAACAAACGTCTAGTACTTTATCGGGTGCCATGGCGTTAAGTGCATTCGCTACAGCGCGACGATGTGCCTTATTTCCGGTCATGGCGCGGCCAGGAGAGCTCCCTAAAGCGTCCGTCATTTTCAAGGCACCACAAAAAAAGTTACGTTAACTGGTGCTTTGCTATGACATCTATCCGTACACACCATATCACTTACCTTCACAACACCCTCGTAGGAATTCTTCTTCCCATCAATCGTCACCACCACGGTGAAGGGGACATCTTTTCGCTGAGCAATCGGGGTGTTGGCACTAAACATGTTGACGCGAACCTGATAACGACCACTGGGCGGCTTCTGATTCCAAGAGACATTTTCAATCGGTTCGGGGCGTACCGGGCAACCGGACATTTGCTTACACGCATTTGCGTCAATATCCAAGCTCCCACCGCTCGGCGATTTACGCACATGGTCGTTATACATACTGATGGTGACGCCATCAGGTTGAGTGACTAGCAGATCAAGGTCAGCCTCCCCCTGCCAGGCAAGCGCAACATTGATGTACTTTCCCTGCGCCACATCATTCGCCTGCAATCTTCGATCAATTTCTGCACTACTCACGGCACTCGGTTCGGTTGGCGCTGGAGGTGCTACGGGGGCGGCGGGCGGCGGTGTCACCGGAGTCACGCACGACTGAGACTTCGCACCAATTTGATTCCAAAGTTGATCGATACGAGCACGGAGCGCAGATTCCTCTTGCGCGCTTGACGCACTCACCACAACGCCTAACCACTGCCGATTGGTTAGACCCGCTGCCAGCAGCAACAACAAAGCGATTAAGATCAGCCAGGGCAATACTGCGGACTGCGCAAGAGATTCAGAGGGCTGCGCCTGACGCTGATTTGCTGTGATCACTTTTTCCGCGGGACGATAATCCTTAGCGAAACGCGTGTCTAGATCGAAGTCATTCGATTTCTCACCGTAGGGAACACAACCCCACTGTGCCACAACAAGCTGATCGCCAACTAAAAAGATCGAATTAAGCGCATCAGGCGTGGAAAGCATTGCAAGCAGCGCTTGCGCACCATGCACGGACGCAGACGACGAGGCATTGTTTGATAAATGCTGCGCCAGCGTTCGAACCCGTTGGCAATTGGTGGACAATGCCTCTGCGGCACTCATTTTTTCTGCAGGGCTCAGCGCTTCAAATGAACGGACCTCGCCTGATAGCTTTGTAGACCAGGCAATCTCACCTTTGAGCGGATTGACAACTGGTTCCGCAAAGAACATCCCTAACGGCGGCTGACCTGCGTCTCGCTGCAATAGGCTCACCAACTGCTGGTAATAAGTAAATACCGGTTGACCGTTTATACCTTTGACGTCAATCAGTTTTCGCTGTGTGACCACTGGCAAAGTTTGCATAATGAATCGCTTCTGTCCGTTGGTCGTCAATTTCTTGGAGTCGAGGCGCAATCACTCGACATTTTTGTATAGGACTGGCCGCTTTGGTCCAGGAATGTCCGCAACGCGGCGGCAGACAGCGCGTACAGCGAACGATCACTGAACTTGTCTTCCTGCGCACCAATAAACGTATTAACACCCACTACATTCCCACAACGATTGACCAATGGCCCACCCGAACTCCCAGTTGCAATCTTTGCCGTATGCAACACCAAGACCATATTGTTGCGCTGCCGCTGGAGAACGCTGACCTCACCTTGCGAAAAAACAGTGTTCGGCGTGACGATATCCGCATCCACACGAATATCCGAACTTGGATAACCGGCCGCGACAACCGTTTGGAGTACTTGTGGTTCAGTGGCGATCGCCAGCTTAGCGACACCCGCGGGCACCTTCTCCGCCCGTAGTATTGCGAAGTCAGGATTGGTGTACTCAGAATCGCGCGTTGCAGCGATCAAGCGCACCGGAATCGGTTCTTTACCGAGGACACGGCTTGTGATTGCAAAGGATCGACCATTCTCAATGACATGCCGGTTGGTCACAACGGTATTGTGATCAATAAAAAAACCAGTCCCATGTCCTTGAAACTTGTTGTTCGCCCCGAACACTAGAATTCTGACTGTCGCTGCATCAAGCAACGCCACAAGCTTATCTTGGGCAAGGAGCGTCGCACTCGGCTCGGTGGGTGGCGCAACGCCACCCGTGCTGCTCGGCGCATTGGGGCTGCTGGTGTTGGCGCTGTTACCGGCGCCAGTCCCAAGAGATCGCACAGGCCCTGTCTCGCCTCTTTTGTAGGACTCTAGTCCAGGACTCCCACACGCACCATCTAAAATCTGTTGTAGCCGTTCGGCCTCACCACGCAGCCCCGACACAACCTCGCGGTTGATCTCGCTCATCTTGACGGTTAGCAACGGACGATTCGCCCACCAAAAATAGACGAACAGATTCAACGCGACGAGAATCGCAGCAACAAACCAAAACCATCGACTCTGCAATCTCATCGTATGGTTCCATTCGATAACCGCCGTTTGTATTCTTGCGCGATGTAAGGCACAAGTCCCTGGGCATCAACGATCGATTGAACGACTGCAGGCAGCGGTGGCATTTCAAATCGCTTTGAACCCAACACGAACACACCAGCGGTCAAGTCCACATCCACGCGATCGCCCGAGCTCACCGCGGCGACCAACTCTGGACACTCGAAAACGGGCAGTCCAATATTGATCGCATTGCGATAAAAAATACGTGCAAAGCTAGTCGCTACAACGCAAGAGACGCCGGCTGCACGGATCGCGATTGGAGCATGCTCTCGAGACGACCCAGAGCCAAAATTACGACCTGCCACGATGATGTCGCCCACTTTGACGCGACTGACGAAACCCGGATCAAGCCCCTCCATGCAATGTCCCGCAAGCTCTTCTGGACGCCTTAACGTGAGATAGCGACCGGGAATAATCGTGTCGGTGTCAACGTTATCACCATACCGATGTACGCAAACGGATGAAATCATGAGCATTAACCTGTTTTAGATAGCCGATAGCATACTTGGATCAACGATTTCTCCGCCTATCGCTGCAGCGGCGGCCACCCAGGCGTTGGAAAGATAAACACGCGAGTCGGGATGACCCATTCTCCCTTTGAAATTACGATTGGTGGTGGCAATCGCCGTCTCGCCCTGAGCAAGCACGCCCATGTGCCCTCCAAAGCACGCACCGCAGGTGGGTAAGGAAACGGCTGCACCAGCGGCAGCGAAGACTTCCAGTAATCCCTCACTTGCAGCCTGTCGATAAATCGCGTTCGTGGCGGGCACGATCACGACTCGCACATTGCGGCTCACCTTACGTCCTCGCAAAATTGAGGCTGCCTGTCGCAGATCGGTGAGTGTTCCGTTCGAGCAATTTCCAATGTAGACCTGATCGACTTTTGTGCCAATCAATTCGGACAGCAGAGTTCCATTCGCGGGAGATGGCGGCACTGCAACCAAAGGCTCCAGGGCATCCAAGTCAATCACGCGTGTCCAGTGATACCGCGCATCCGCATCCGGCCCCACCGCTGAACGTGCACGCCAACCATGTGCCTTTGCAAAGGCATGCACTTGCTCATCCGCCTCAAATACGCACGTCTCGGCGCCCGCTTCCACGGCCATGTTCGCCACGGCCATGCGCTCGTCGATGTTGAGATGACGTAGTCCTGGCCCACCAAACTCAATTGACAGGTTTGCGGCGCCATCAGAGCCAATGGCAGCGATCAAGGACAAGATGATGTCCTTGCCAGTCACAAAGGGACGAGGTGAGCCGACAATCTCAATGCGTATTGACTCCGGCACCCTCACCCAGAGCTCTCCAAGAGCCATTGCGGCAGCTAAATCGGTAGAACCAAAGCCCATGCCAGATGCATTGAGTGCGCCTGCGGTACAGGTGTGAGAGTCAGCGCCAAAAACGATTCCACCAGGGCCTATCATGCCAATTTCGGGCAGCAACGTATGTTCAATACCCCCGTTGCCGGCGTCGTAGTAGTGCTCGATCCCGAACTTGCGCCCAAATTGCTTAAGTAGGCGGATCGACTCGGCACTGATAACGTCTTTTGCCGGCGAGAAGTGGTCTGCGACGAGCACGACCCTATCGGGGTACATTGGGCCAGGCACTTGCATTTGCTCAAGCTGTTCAATTGTGATCGTGCCACTGACATCGTTGATCAATACAACGTCGGGGGACACCATCACAATATCTCCTGCCTTGGCAATCCCCGCCTTCGTGTGCGCTGCATACAGCTTTTCGGTCATTGTTTGACCCATATTTTTCCCCAAAAGGTTAAGCTCATAGCTAACCAACACCCTATTCAACCAAACAACCGCCCGCAAAACAAGGCGTTTTGATACGTTTGACCATGACACTTCCAAAGCCGCTCAACAAGCCCCACCTCATCCGTATGCATCCCAACGATAACGTTGCGATCGTTGGCAACGATGGCGGATTGGCCGCCGGTACGGTGATACCTGGCGGTCCGACGCTACAAGATAAAGTTCCGCAAGCGCACAAGGTCGCGCTCAGTGATTTTGCTGCCGGCCAAGCTGTCATACGCTATGGAGTAACGATAGGCTACGCGCTAAAGGATATCCCAGCGGGAAGCTGGGTGCATGAAAAACTTTTGCGAATGCCCGAGGCAAGAAATTTCGAAAATCTTCCGATTGCCACAGTTAAACCCAAACCGACCGACCCGCTAACAGGGTTCACCTTCGAGGGCTATCGAAACGAGGACGGCTCGGTTGGTACCCGCAACCTACTCGGGATCACGACGACCGTCCAATGCGTAGCGGGTGTTGTCGAGTTTGCCGTACAGCGTATCCGCAACGAGTTGCTACCGCGCTACAAGAACGTAGATGATGTGGTTGGACTAGAGCACAGCTATGGCTGCGGTGTGGCGATCGATGCACCCGATGCCGTCATCCCAATCCGAACCGTACGTAACATCAGCCTAAACCCCAATTTTGGCGGTGAAGTGATGGTTGTTAGCCTCGGTTGCGAGAAACTGCAACCAGACCGCCTTCTTCCTCCTGGAAGCTTTCCGATCAAAGACGAGAGGAGCACGAGCGTTAACACCGTGTGTCTTCAGGATCCAGAACATGTGGGATTTATGTCGATGATAGAGTCCATCGTGCGTGAGGCAGAAATTCATTTAAAGAGGCTTAATCAACGCAAGCGCGAAACTGTTCCTGCCAGCGAACTCGTCGTAGGGATGCAATGTGGTGGAAGCGATGCTTTAAGCGGTGTCACAGCGAACCCTGCGCTGGGTATCGCCGCCGATTTACTCGTCCGAGCGGGCGCAACGGTCATGTTCAGCGAGAACACTGAAGTACGAGATGGTGTTGATCAACTGACCGCCCGCGCAGCGAATCCAGCGGTTGCACAAGCAATCGTGGAGCAGCTGAGATGGTATGACAATTATTTGGCGCGCGGCAAAGTTGATCGTAGTGCCAACACCACTCCAGGCAACAAAGCCGGTGGCTTATCCAATATCGTCGAAAAAGCGATGGGCTCAATCATCAAGAGTGGGTCTGCGCCGATATCCAGCGTGCTAGCACCAGGCGAAAAACTCGGTCCTGAGCAGCGTGGCTTGGTCTTTGCCGCGACGCCTGCGAGTGACTTTATATGCGGCACTCTGCAACTTGCCGCAGGGATGAACCTGCATATTTTCACGACGGGACGCGGTACTCCCTACGGTCTCGCAGAATGCCCCGTCATCAAGGTGGCGACCCGCAGTGATCTTGCAAGACGATGGCATGACCTGATGGATGTCAACGCAGGCCGTGTCGCGGATGGCGAACTCACTCTCGAAGAGTTGGGGATGGAGATATTCAAACTCATGCTTGAGGTAGCAAGTGGACGCAAAACTTGGGCGGAACAATGGAAAATTCAAAACGCCCTGGTGCTCTTTAATCCTGCTCCAATTACCTAATTGATTGAAATGACAACTGTGAAATCAATGACTGCGGCGATCTTACTCACAGGGGGACAAGGCTCACGTTTGGGCGGTTGCGCCAAGAGCTTGGTCCTGGCTGATGGTAAGCCGTTAGTGCTTCGCCAACTCGAGGCATTGCACAGCGCAGGAATCGGGCAAATCGTCGTAGTGACGGGTTTCTATCATGCGCACGTTAAGCATTTATTAGACACCTCCAGCGCGCATGCAGCTTGGGGGCCCGCGGTACGGGTCATACAAAACCCAGCGCCGGAACTGGGACAACAAACTTCAGTGCTAAAAGGCCTAGAGGAACTGTCTGCTCCATATGACGTCACTTTAGTTGTGCTCGTTGACCAACCCCTGATGACGGCCGGCGACTACAAGGAGTGCCTAGACGCCTACGCGCGTCGTCCTTCCGAAACCAGTATCGCCTACCCCCGAGTAAACGGTAAGCGGGGCAACCCCGTCGCGCTGAGCAGCGCCGCAGTTCGCGCGGTGTTAGCCTCGGGTGAGACGTGCCGCGATTACATTGAGGGACATCCGGAGCTTGTCTATCAATACGCGAGTCAAAACACTCACTTTCTTTCCGATTTGGACACGATCGCGGACTTAGAAAACCTGCGCAGCCAGACCGGCATAAACTTACAATTGCCTTAGCGTTTTAACCCCTCAGCGCCACGCATTGTGGTAATTTGCCCCCTATTCTTGTAGGAGCAAATATGCTTAAGCTTAACTTTCATCCGACTGGTCGCCATTTTCTACAAATCCCAGGACCCAGTCCTGTTCCAGATCGCATTCTGCGCGCCATCAGTCTGCCAACGATCGATCACCGAGGTCCAGAGTTTGGGGCCCTCGGCCTGAAAGTTTTGCAAGGCATGAAGGATATCTTCAAAACTAAGCATCCTGTTGTGATTTACCCGGCTTCTGGAACTGGCGCCTGGGAGGCCGCGCTATCGAATACGCTTAGCCCTGGCGATCACATTTTGATGTTCGAAACTGGGCAATTTGCATCGCTATGGAACAAGCTTGCCACACGGTTGGGCTTGAAGACCGAACTATTGTCATGGCAAGGAACCGACGAACATCTTCCGAATGCTCCAGGATGGCGACGTGGTGTTCAAGCAGATTTGATTCACGCACGTCTGCTCGCAGACAAAAACCATGAGATCAAGGCCGTCTGTGTCGTGCACAACGAAACGTCCACTGGCGTGACATCCAACATCGCCGCTGTACGTAAAGCCATCGATGATGCGAAACACCCTGCTCTATTGATGGTCGACACCATCTCCGGACTGGCGAGTGCTGAGTTCGAGCATGACAAGTGGGGGATCGATGTATCGATCAGTGGATCACAAAAGGGATTGATGCTGCCCCCAGGAATTAGCTTTAACGCGGTGTCGCCGAGAGCCATCGAGGCATCGAAAACAGCGAAGCTTCCGCGCTCGTTTTGGGCGTGGGACGAAATCATCGAGATGAATAAGGACGGCTACTGGCCATATACCTCGAGCACCAACCTACTCTACGGTCTATCTGAAGCGCAGGACATGCTCGCCGAAGAAGGTATGGCCAACGTATTTGCACGACATAAGCGCTGGGCCGCTGGGGTTCGCGCTGCGGTCACCGCTTGGGGCTTACCAATCCAATGTGCCGACCCCGAGGTGTACTCGCCCATTCTTACCGGCGTCATCACGCCCGTAGGCGTCGACGCCGACGCAATTCGCAAACTGATTCAACAACGTTTTGATTTGTCGTTAGGCACTGGTCTAGGGAAGCTGAAAGGCCGGATGTTCCGCATCGGTCACTTGGGTGACAGCAACGATCTCACCTTGTTAGCGACACTCGCTGGTGTGGAGATGGGCTTCAAACTGGCCGGCGTCAAGCTCGCAGGAAGCGGGGTGAACGCAGGTATGGATTATTTTGCAAAGAACGTATGAGCGCAGTCCTCGCACCGCAGCCCCCTAAGCCTCTTGTTTTTCATCGCAAGCAGACCGCGACCACGTCGGCGCTCGCAACACGTCTTGCGAAAGAGGTACGTGGAGATGTCCTCTTTGACGCAGCGAGCCGCGGACGCTACTCGACAGATGCATCGATCTATCAGATCACTCCAACTGGGGTAGTCATACCTCGCGATCAAGCAGACGTATTGTGTGCACTCGATATTGCACGCGATCTAGGCGCTGCTGTTTTGGCACGGGGTGCTGGAACAAGCCAATGCGGCCAAACAGTAGGCGAAGCGCTGATCATTGATAACAGCCGTTGGCTTTGCAGTGTCGTGGATTTCGACCCTGAGGCGCGGACCGTGACGGTGGAGCCAGGGATCGTTCTTGATCACCTGAATGCGTGGTTGAAACCTCATGGGCTCTGGTTTCCGGTAGACGTTTCCACAAGCGCGCAATGCACAATCGGAGGCATGGCAGGCAACAACTCTTGCGGCTCCCGATCGATCGAATATGGCAACATGGTGCATAACGTCTTGGGGATCGACGCGATATTGCCAGACGGCACGCAAGCGCACTTTGGGTCCTTGCGTTCGCCTGCAACGGGCACTCGAATGCAAGGCATTGTGGAGCAACTGAAAGCAATCGCAACGCGAGAACGCGGTGAACTTGCAGAGCGAATTCCCAAAGTTTTACGACGTGTAGCGGGATATAACCTCGATTTATTTGACTGCCAAAATCCTCGCGCCTACACCGATGATGGCATAGCGAACCTCTCACATATTTTGGTTGGATCTGAAGGCACGCTTGCATACAGTCGCCAAATCACACTGAAATTGAGTCCCCTGCCCATACATAAAACCCTCGGAGTCGTGAACTTCGAAAGCTTTTATCAGGCGATGGACACCACTCAACACATCGTCAAGCTCAACCCAACCGCGGTCGAACTTGTTGATCGCACCATGATTGAGCTCGCGCTCGAGAACCCTGCTTTTCGACCTGTGATTGAAAAAGCGCTGATCGGAAAGCCCGCTGCTATTCTCCTCGTGGAGTTTGCAGGCGAAGAACACTCAGGTCTAATCAAGAAGCTCGACGAACTGGATATCTTGCTATCCGATCACGGTCTGCCGAACTGTGTCGTCAAGATGCCTGAGGCCAATGCGCAAAAGGCGCTCTGGGATGTACGAAAAGCCGGCCTCAACATCATGATGAGCATGAAAGGAGACGGCAAACCCGTTTCTTTTGTGGAAGACTGCGCAGTCCCTCTTGAGAACCTAGCCGAATACACAAATAGACTAACCGAGGTGTTTCATCGTTATGGCACTGAGGGCACTTGGTATGCACATGCAAGCGTCGGTACGCTTCACGTCCGACCCATCTTGGACATGCGACGCGATGGGGCACAGAAGATGCGTGCAATCGCCGAAGAAACTGCTGCCCTCGTTCGCGAGTACAAAGGTGCGCTCTCCGGCGAGCATGGCGATGGCTTGTGCCGAGGCGAATGGGTTTCTTGGCAATACGGACCACGAATCCATCAAGCCTTTGCCGAAATCAAAACGCTGTTTGATCCAGATAACCGCTTCAGTCCGAATAAGATGATCCATCCTCCGAGAATGGATGATCGCTCTAACTTCCGCTTTGCTCCGGGCTATGGTGTGGCCCAGATGACGACGGCGCTGGATTGGTCTAGCTGGAATGTGTTGCGTGATCCACTGACCGGCGTTGAGACGCAAGCAGGCACCGGCACAGATCCCAGCAATGGATTGGCATCCGCAATAGAGATGTGCAACAACAATGGGCATTGCCGTAAGTTCGATGCCGGCACGATGTGTCCGAGCTACCGCATTACCAAAGACGAACAACATGTTACGCGAGGCCGAGCGAATACTTTGCGCCTCGCGTTATCTGGACAGCTAGGCACCGAGGGATTAGCGAGCACAGAGGTTAAAGAGGCACTAGACCTATGTGTATCCTGCAAGGGATGTAAGCGCGACTGCCCAACGGGTGTTGACATGGCTAAGATGAAAATCGAAGCGCGTGCGGCGTGGGGTGCTCAGCATGGTGTGAACCTCCGGGAGCGCCTGGTCGCCTATATGCCTCGATACGCGGGCGTTGCGGGGCACGTGGGTGGCCTGCTGCATAAACTTGAACACACCCCCGTTATAGGCCCTGCCGTAAAAAAACTCCTGGGCTTTGCGGCAGAGCGATCATTACCGGTATTTCGCCCTAGCTTTTTGAAATCTTTACACACGCACACCTCACAGTCGCTCCCAACGGGTAGCCCAACTACCACGAAGGAAGTTTTATTGTTCGTCGATACATTCACGAACAATATTGATGTGGAAAACGCACAAGCGGCGAAACAAGTACTTGAAGCTGCCGGCTACACCGTTCACTTCAACACCGTTGCTGGCGAAAGACCTCTTTGCTGTGGCCGGACATTTCTTTCAGCAGGACTTGTTAACGAAGCCAAACAAGAAGCACGTCGCACTTTAGATGTGCTTCTGCCATATGTCAGACGCGGCGTTCCAATCGTTGGCCTCGAGCCATCCTGTCTGCTCACGATGAGGGATGAATTTTTGCAATACGGCTGGGGTGAAGAGGCCCAAGCGTTGAGCGAAAGTGCGTTGCTATTTGAAGAATTTCTGGTGCGCGAACACAAAGCTAACCGACTCACACTCGCCTTATCATCCATACAGACCGACACGGTTTTGTTACATGGCCATTGCCATCAAAAAGCATTTGACGCACTAACCCCGGTACAAACTGTATTAGGCTGGATACCTGGCCTCAAGGTTTCAACCGTTGAGTCGTCCTGTTGCGGTATGGCTGGTAGTTTTGGCTATGAAGCGGAGCACCACGAGGCATCCCTCGCGATGGCTGAAATCTCGCTATTACCGGCTGTACGCAAACGGCAGCCCAATACCGTTGTTGTAGCGGATGGCACGAGTTGCCGCCACCAGATTAAGGATGGGGCTCAAACGGAAGCCATTCATACAGCTCGTCTGCTCGCACAAGCCTTAACCTCGTGAGTCCAGGATTTACGACGCATCCCCATCATTTGAATTTTTAAGAGAATCAACGATGAACAACACTATCAAATCGCTACTAGAAGAACGCATTTCAGCAAATTGGTTCGATCCCGCCAAAGCACTGACGCAAGAGCAAATTGAAGAGCTCGTGCGTCTTGCTACGCTTGCGCCGACCGCATTCAATTATCAAAATTGGAAATTCATCGCTGTAAAGTCAAAAGAAGCAAAAGAACGACTCAAGGCCGTTTCTTACGGACAACAAAAGGTCGTTGATGCTGCCGTAACCTTTATTGTTTGCGGCAAGCTGCAAGCCCACAAAGGATTAGCGCACTCACTCGCGCCGACGGTTGCAGCCGGCATCATTGACCAGGCAATGGCGGACTCTTGGGTTGCAATGGCACATGGCGGTCTAGAAAACAATCCAGAGCGTCAACGAGACGAGGCAATTCGCTCAGCATCCATGGGCGCTATGACCCTAATGCTTGCAGCACAAGGGATGGGACTCGTCAGTGGCCCAATGATCGGTTTCGATCCCGCGGGCGTTGCCAAAGAATTTAATCTGTCTGCCGACGATGTGCCTGCAATGTTGGTCGCTGTGGGTTACAGCGCCCCAGGCAATTGGCCGCAAAAACCACGGCTTCCAGTCAAGGAAGTCCTCTCGGTCGTCTAGTCAACAATACGATCAATGCGGGTGTACGGCATTCTCGGCAGTATGCGCGAGTAATAAATTGGCTCTTACCTCACGGTTGAGCCAATTTTTATTTGCACTGAACGCAGCAGAGTCAATGATTGCAAGCTCGCTGGCACGTGTCACAACAGCCAGATCTAACTCGTCACTCGCAACAACAGCGTCCAAGATGCCCATGTCAACGCATTGCTGGGCAGTCAAGCGTTCACCACGCTGCACCAAACGTTGTAGCGCATGGCGTGACGCGCGGGGCGCAAGCACTGCAGCGCCAATGGGTGTGGGCATTCCAATTTTGATTTCAGGCAGCGAAACCCAGACTGTCTGAGACGCAACAATTTCATCACATACGGCCGCCAGCATTAACCCAGCGCCAACCGCAGGACCTTGAAGACGTGCGATTACAGGCTTTGAGCAATCTAAAATATCCAATAAGGCACGAGTTAACAAAGCGTGAACAGACATGTCTGAGTCGGCTGCGTGACCTTGGTTAGCAAGTTCTTTGAGATCCGCACCCGCAGAGAACACTTTTGTTCCGACTGACCCCAACACAATCGCTTTGACGTGCGCGTTACCGTGAGCATCCACAAACGCCTCATGCAGTGCCTCGAACAATGCTCTGTTTAAGGCATTTGCACTATTCGCTCGGTCAATGGTGAGAAACAGAACGCCATCACGCAACGTTTGTGTCAGCATGATGCAAACCCATTCACTCTAGGCCGCAAACGAGTCAATAACATGACCAGGCCCTTCTGCAAGATCTACATAATTCTTACCATCGTGCACGAGACAGCCATTCACCCAGACACCATGCACCCCACGCGCTGAGCGCAATTTCCGCGCACCACCACCGGGAAGATCGTGCGCAGTCTCTAGTTTAGACATACCCACCGTGGCAGGATCAAACAGCAGCAGATCTGCCGGTGAGCCCTCGAGTAGTCTCCCGCGATTGGGAATCTTAAAGCGATCGGCCGGCTGGCTAGTTAATCGACGAATGCCCTCTTGGAGCGTGAAATGCCCAGTCTCCCTCACCCAATGTGCTAAAAAATGAAGGCCAAATGCCGCATCACACATATAGATCAAGTGCGCACCGGCATCTGACAAAGTCACCACTGACGAGGGATGTTTCAACAGTGGTGCGACACCGTCATCGATGTGATTAAAAAACTTGCCGATCACATGGTTTTGTAAGTCTTCTTTGAGTGCCAGCTCGAAAAAAGCATCAAGGGGATCCATCCCCCAGCGACGACCAAGCTCCTCATAGGTCAATCCCTCTAATTCCTTGTGCTCGGACTTCGAAACTTCGCCGACCTCTAGGTATTTCCAGTCACCTAAAAATAGAATGCCCGGTTTAAGATTTTTTAGATCATTACGAAACGTTTCGCGAAATGCCGGATCTCGATAGGCACGCAAGATTTCATCGTGTGGCTTATTCTTCACCGCATCGAACGCTGAATGACTGAACAGCGGGTAAGGCTCCTCAAGGGTGAAATCAAAGGATAGCGGCTGACAACTCGTCAGGATATACACCTCATTACCGCGGGCTCGAGCCTGTGCAGTTTTTTCATAGTACGTGAGAGCAAGATCAGGAGTCGCGGGGTTATACATCGATAAAACGGTCGATATGAAAGCAGGACGACCGCTATTCGAGGCAACTTTCTCCATCACTTCTGGTGTCGCGCGCGCGCCCGTGGCCATCATGAATACACCACGATCAAACTCACGCATGACGCCGGTCAGCGCAAGCAACTCCTCTTCAGAGGCTATCGTCGACGGCATCGGACGACCGCCATAACCGCTATGGTTCGGCGAAAACGATGAAGCAAAACCAATCGCGCCGTCTCGCATGGCCTCACGCACCAACTGGCACATCGCTTCGAGTTGCTCTGGAGTTGGAGTAGCGTTCTCTGATCCTGCCTCCCCCATCACAGCGGTTCGGACTACGGAGTGACCGACAAATAACGCGGTATTCAAATAGGGTTTCGTCGCTCGCAACTGGTCCATGTACTCTTTGAAAGTCTCGAAGTTCCAGTTGATCCCATTCATCAAGGCATTGAGATCCATCCCCTCCACTACCGAGAGATTCTTCATCATGGTCTCACGATGCTCAGCCGGACATGGCGTAATTCCAAAGCCGCAATTTCCCATCACGACCGTCGTGACACCAAGCCCTGGCGAGGGCGAAAGCGTTGGATCCCACGTTACCTGCGCATCAAAATGCGTATGCAAGTCAACAATACCAGGCATTAATGCCAGGCCTTTGGCATCTACAACATTCTTGGCCGGAGCATCCACAACGCCTATCTTTGCGACGACACCATTTTCCACGGCCACGTCAGCAATACGCCCCGGATTGCCTAACCCATCAAATACTTGCGCCTGACGAATGATCAAGTCGTACATTGTTATCTCCCCCAATGTTTTTTATACGATGCCTTGCGCTTTAAGCGCCGCAACCTGCTCGGTTGTCTTATTGAGGACCTTTGTCAAAATCTCGTCAGTGTGCTGCCCAAGTGCTGGCGGCGGAATCTCATGCACGATGGGCGTCTCAGAAAACTTCATTGGGCTACCAACTAGCGATACAGTTCCTGCGACGGCATGCGGCAACTCAATTTTCATCCCTCGCGCTAAGACTTGTGGCTCTTCAAACACCTGAGCAACAGTGTTGATCGGACCGTTCGCAACACCTGCTTGATCGAGTAATTTGACCCACTCGCGTGTCGTTCGCTTTAGGAATATCTCATTCAACAGGGCAGTGATCGCTTCTCGATTCTTGACGCGTGCACCGTTTGTTGAATACATCGGGTCCTTCGCTAAATGCATGCAATCTGCGACTTCACAAAATTTATTGAACAAATTGTCGTTGCCACATGCCAGAATCAACGCGCCATCAGCAGTCTTGAATGTTTGATACGGGACAATATTGGGGTGCGCGTTCCCAATTGCTTTCGGCGACTCCCCCGTTGCAAAGTAATTCATTGCTTGGTTTGCGAGAAATGCGACGCATGAATCAAGCAACGAAACATCGATCCATTGCCCTTTTCCGGTTACCGCACGATTCGCGATCGCGGCACAGATCGCGATACTGGCGTACATGCCAGTGGTCAGATCGATAATAGGCACACCAACACGCTGTGGACCACCGCCCGGCAGATCATCACGCTCGCCGGTGACACTCATTAGTCCGCCCATGCCTTGCGCCATAAAGTCGTAACCTGGACGATCCTTCTCCGGACCAGTCTGCCCAAAGCCCGTCACCGAACAGTAGATGATCGAAGGATTGATCGCTTTGATGTCTTCGTAACCTAAACCGTAGCGCGCGAGATCCCCTACTTTGTAGTTTTCTAGAATCACATCAACTTCACGCGCAAGGTCTCGTACCAGTTGCTGCCCTTCTGGCTTAGACAGATCGACTGTGATGGATCGCTTGCCGCGATTGGCGGCGCAATAATAGGCTGACTCGCGTGTCACATTACCATCGACGTCCTTCAGAAACGGCGGAGCAAAAGCGCGGGAATCATCCCCTTTTACTGGGCGCTCCACCTTGATGACGTCAGCACCTAAGTCGGCTAGGTTTTGTGCGGCCCAAGGGGCGGCGAGCACACGAGAAAGATCAAGCACTTTGATATGAGAGAGCGGACCAGACATATTGCGATTCCAAGTGACAAGCAGAGGTGAGATTGTAGGACGGGATCCCGTTTACAATTTCCGTTAACAGAAAAACCTAGAACATCTAAGGGGACTTTTTTTCCTTGGGAATGCGACCCAACAAATAAAACTCATCATTAGGTCGCATGGAAAACGCATTTGCCATGCGATTAGACATCCCAAAGAAGCCGGTGATTGCAACGATATCCCAAATGTCCTCGTCGTCAAATCCATGACGATGGAGAGCAGCATAGTCGGCCTCATCGACCGACTGCGCATCAAGACAAACCTTCACCGCGAAGTCCAGCATGGCTCTTTGACGAGGAGTGATATCCGCCTTGAGATAATTCGTCGCGACTTGATCGGCAACGTAGGGGTTCTTTGCGTAAATTCGCAGTATGGCGCCATGGGCGACGACGCAGTACAAACAATCGTTTTTCCCACTCGTCGTGGTGACGATCATCTCCCGATCAGCCTTTGTCAGACTACCCGTTTCCTTCACCATCAAGGCGTCGTGGTAGGCAAAGAAAGCTCGAAACTCAGCGGGCCTTCTTGCAAGCACCAAAAACACATTCGGGACAAATCCAGATTTCTCTTGAACCTCGAGGATGGTCGCGCGAATGTCTTCAGGCAAGTCCTTGAGCTCGGGAACGGAATATCGCGCTATGGGGTTAGTCAAGTTGTACTCCTAGGCTCTTTACCAACGCTCCAAGTCTATCTGCCTCCGACAGGATGAGCGCTGAAAAATCACTTGCCGAGCCACCAATCACTTCACTTCCAATCGCCTCCCACTTTTTACGGAATTCTGGATCATTGAAAATCTCGTTCAACGCCGTGTTATAGCGCGTAATAATTGCAGCAGGTGTCTTCGCCGGTGCCACAATCCCGTGCCAAGCAAAGTAATCAAACCCTTTCAACCCGGATTCGTCCATCGTGGGCACACCGGGAAGAATGGCAGCGCGGTTCTTTGTCGTCACGGCGATTGGTCGTAACTGACCACTCTGAATGTATTTTATGGAGCCAACAATAATGTCACACATGCTAAAAATTTGCCCGCCCAATAAGTCTGTTACCGCCGGACTCGCCCCTTTGTAAGGAACGTGTTGCAGCGAGACACCCGTCTTGGCCTTAATTAACTCCGGACAAAGGTGCTGCGGCGTACCGTTACCGGCTGATCCGAATGACACTTTAGTCGGTTGTGCTTTGGCAAAATTCAAATAGTCCGCTAACGTTTTGATTGGCGAATCAGCTTTCACTTCAAGCACCAACGGAAACTTTGAAATCTGAATGATTGGTGCAAAATCTTTTATCGGATCGTAATTAAGATTTTTGAACAACACCTGATTCACAGACATGTTTCCGCTCGTTGCGAGCAGAATCGTATAACCGTCTGGCTTTGCGCGTGCTACCGCCGCACTGCCGATATTCCCGCTCGCTCCAGCACGATTTTCGACGACCACGGTAGTACCCAGTTTTGCACCCAGTGGGGTTGAGAGCAAGCGCGCCATAATATCTGTTGGGCCACCAGGCGGGAAAGGAACGAGAAAGGTAATGTTTTGGGTCGGCCATTTCTCCTGCGCGTGCGATGCAACAGCCGCACAGGCACACAAGGCCGCTGCAAACGTCTTTGTCAGAGCTTTCACTTGTCTCTCCTGATATTTAGTCACTGCCAAACGGTATCGATTATCTATTGGTGAACGCTAGGGCTTACCACTAGATCCGCCCGAGCTTAGCTATAGTAAAACAACGGATGTACGCAGTGTGACATCGTCGTACAGTCTGCCAACAAATCGAGACAAACTAACCACTTAAAAAAGAAAACATGATAACCAGCCTTTTACGAAGAATTGTTGCCGCCTCCTTCTTGACCGTCCTTTGTGGCGTGTCAAACGCCCAAAGCTGGCCCACCAAGCCTATCCGTATCGTCCTGCAGTTCCCTCCGGGTGGATCGACAGATGTCGTAGCACGCATTCTGGCTCAATCTATGACCACATCACTTGGGCAAACTGTGGTGGTCGAGAATAAGCCCGGTGCAGACGGCGCGATCGCCGCAGAATATGTGATGCGATCTGAACCTGATGGACACACGTTCTTTCTCGCGTCCAATACGCCGATGATGCAGGTTCCTTTGCTGCGCAAAAAACCGCCGTACGACCCTGTCAAGAACTTCACCCCAATCTCTATGGTGGGGCGCTATGTGTATGTGCTGGTAGTCAATCCAAATGTACCGGTCAAAAACGCAAAGGAACTACTTGAATACGCGCAAAAGAATCCTGGCAAACTCAATTACGGAAGCTACAGCGGCGTCACGCAGCTTATGCATACCAAACTGACGAAGGAGGCTAAGGTTGATACAAACCTAATTCCCTACAAAGGAGAAGGTCCAACTATTAACGATATGCTTGGCGGACACGTACAACTCACCTTCGCCACGCCAACCAGCACACTGTCAAACATTAATGCTGACAAACTACGCGCAATGGCAGTGCTCTTACCCAAGCGTTCAGCGCTGTTGCCCGATGTGCCAACAGCCGCCGAAGCGGGGATACCCACGCTACAAGCCGGAACGTGGGCTGCACTCTTTGGCCCTGCAAATATGTCCCCCGAGATCGCGTCAAAGATGAGCCAAGCCCTCAACACAGCAATGGCACAACCTGATGTGAAAGAGCGTATCGCAAAGCAAGGATTTGATCTGGGCGGCTCTACGCCCAAGGAGCTCGGTAGTTTCGTGCAGGATCAATTGAAGGCCTGGGCTCAGGCCTTCGCAGATGCTGGATTGAAACCGGAATGATTACTGATCTAGCTTGATGTTGTATTCCTTTGCGACGCGCTGCCATTTACTAATTTCAGCGCGTCGAAAAGACTCCAGCTCTTGCGGGGTTGAGGCGATCACTTCGCCACTAAAGGCGTCGATACCCGCAATCACTGAGGGCTGCTTCATCACGTTAACTAAGGCTTGATTTAAGCGCGTAATGACGGCAGCTGGCGTGGCTGCAGGCGCGAATATTGCATTCCACTCATAGCTCGAATAACCCGCAACGCCGCTTTCGATCATAGTTGGCACGTCAGGTAGGACAGCAGAGCGTTTCTCCCCACCCGAACCTAAGACCTTTAACTTGCCCGATTTCACATGCGGCAAAATTGTGCCCACTGTAGCGAAGGCTAGCGGGACCTGCCCAGATAGAACGTCTGTAATTGCAAGCGCCCCGCCCTTGTAGTTCACCGCCTCTAAATGGGTACCCGCCAGCGCATTAAACAGCGCTCCGGCCAAGTGCTGTGCACTGCCTGCACCTGAGGTTCCGTAATGCACTACCGGTGTCTTAGGCTTAGTCAAAGCGATCAGCTCTGCAACTGTTCTAGGCGCAAAATTAGGATTCGCGACTAGTACGTTCGGCACCCGTTGCAGCAACATGACCGACGCAAAGTCCTTCAATGTATCGAACTGCATCGAACTGCGTAACGCGGGATTTTGCACATGGTTTGCTGCATCAAGCATGATGGTGTACCCATCTGCCGGTGCCTTGGCGACATACGCTGCACCGATCATCCCACCTGCCCCGCCACGATTATCAACCACAACATTTTGTCCAAGCTCTTTCGCAAGCTCAGGCGCAATGAGACGAGCAACTCGATCCGCAGTCCCCCCAGGCGGATAAGTCACGACCAGAGTGACTGGCCGCTCTGGGTACGCAGCATGTGAGAGCGAGGCCATACATAGCCCCAAGACAACCAAAATACTTTTTAGCGTTGTTTGCATCATCGCGTGTACCTCTGAAAAATTATTTGAATGGTGCTACTTTAAACCATTGCGCTACTTACCTATCGACGTCAAGGACATTAGTGATGGAATTGCTGCAGGGAATTAATAATCGACAGAGCATCAGAGGTTTTTTAGATAAACCGGTCCCAGAAGCGTTGCTCCGTGAAGTGCTGAGCGCGGCAGGGCGGAGCCCATCTTATAAGAATACCCAGCCTTGGGAAGTGGCGATCGTCTCAGGGCCGAAGCGTGATGCGCTGAGCAAGATCCTGTTTGAGCTTGCGAGTACGAAGACTCCCCCGGACTATGACATTCCCGACCCACCCACTTGGCCTGAAGCGCTGGATTTTCGTGCCAAAGATCATGGCACCCGTCGATTTAATGCGCTCGGGATTGGGCGCGACGATGCTGCACTGCGCAATCAATTGCGACTGAGAAACTTTGAATTTTTCGGTGCCCCGGTGGCAGTGTTCTTTTTCATGGACAACTCTCTTACACCTTGGTCCACATTGGATATGGGACTATTCCTGCAAACCTTTACCCTCGCCGCACATGGCGCTGGACTTGGCACCTGTATGCAGGCTTCCGTTTCAGGCTACCCCAATGCTATCCGTGATTTTTTAGGCGTTCCGTCCACGAAAAGACTGATCGTCAGCATGTCGCTCGGCTATCCCGATATGCAAGCGCCGCTCAACAGTTACAAGAGCACACGCATCGATGTAGACGCTTTCACCACTTGGCATAAATGATGGGGTCGAGGCAAGGCTATATCGATTGATAAGAGAATAGCGATCCAAATCCGGACTGTTGATTTGCGATCGCGTGCTTGCGCAAAGCGTACCAGACCATCGCTTGGTTGCTCGTAATCACCGGCCGACCAACGATCGCTTCAATTTCTTCGATCACCTCGGCGGACCGTACCGCAGTACAACTAATGAAATAAGCATCTGCATCGTTGCACTGATGTTGTTTGGCTAAATCTATCCAAACCTGCGGGGATAGCTTGGCCATCTCTGCATTTGTATTGACGCCAAGTCCGACCTCTTTCAATACGTCGAATCCATAGTGGGTCAGAAACGCAACTTCACGCTCGTTGACTGAAGCGATGTAGGGAGTGAGCAGCACAATTTTTTTTGCTTTCAATACCCGCAGCGCGGTCAGAATGGCCTCTGATGTAGAGATCGCCGGCAATCCACTTGCCAACGCGATGCGCCGTTCGATGTCCTCCCCCATGCTCGGACTAAACGTACTGACCGCAGTACAGTGAAACACGACCGCATCCACCTGGGCGTCCGACAGTAGCTTGGCGCCAGACTCTACATGTCGGCTCATTTCTAACAACTCAGGTTCAGAGCTTCCCCTGAGTTCGAGGCGAGTAATGTAGGCCACCACGCCCTGCGGCAGCATCGCATGAATCTGCGGCTCCGCAATCACATTACCCGACGGTACGATCACACCAAGCCGTAAACGGCTTCCGTAGTCAATCACTATGCATATTCCTTTCGAAGCATATGCGCGGCTTGTACCATCGACTTCAACTTTCCATCAGCGATATCGCGAGGTAGGTACTTCATCCCGCAGTCCGGTGCGAGAATAACCTGCTCAGGCTTGATGTGTTTGAGCGCTCTTCTGATACGCATCGCCACCAACTCCGCAGGCTCTATCTTCATATCGCTCAAGTCTAAACAACCCACCATGACTTGCTTGTTTCCGAGCGTCTCAAGGATCTTGCAATCGAGACTAGATTGAGCTGTCTCGATGGATACCTGGTTACATGAGCATTGCGACAATTCTGGTAAAAAATCATATCCTGACGGACGCGCATGAATCACTGCAGCGTAGCCGAAACAGATATGCACAGCTGTCTGTCCATGGACTCCCTCTAACGCGCGATTCAGCGCATTGATTCCGTACTGACGTGCTTTTTCGGGTCGCGCTTGCATATAGGGCTCATCGATCTGTACAACGTCCGCACCATTCGCAAATAGATCTTTAATTTCCTCATTTAGCGCAATGGCATAATCCATCGCCGCTTCCTCTTCGGATGCATAGAAATCATTTTGCGCTTGCTGAAGCATCGTGAAGGGACCAGGAACCGTGATCTTCACTTTTCGATCGGTATGAGCCCGCAAGAAGAGCAAATCCTCAACCTCAATTGGCCTAATGCGTTTTATTTTTCCAACAATACGCGGAACCGGATTTGGGTGTCCCGAACGATCTAAAGCGGTGCCAGGGTTATCAATATCAACGCCAGCTAAGGCCGTCGCGATACGATTCGAGTAACTCTCACGACGTATCTCGCCATCTGTGATGATGTCGAGTCCAGCCTGCTCTTGCGCTCTAATCGCTAGTACCGTGGCATCTTCCATCGCTTGCTGCAGGAAAGGCTCTTGAACGCGCCATAACTCTTTCGCTCTGACCCTAGGTGGGAAACGCCCGGCGAGCTTCTCCCGATCAATCAGCCAATCAGGTTGCGGGTAACTTCCAACGATCGTGGTGGGGAAAAGCATTCTGATTCTCCGTAATTTTTGTGTACAAACCTTAGCACCTTTCAGTACCCGCGCCTAGAAATACCGTGCCTAACAGCAGTACTCAAAACGTCGATTCTGCACTACCATGCATGGGAAATCCCCCGATCCACTCGCCTTTGAGCCCTCACACCATGCTGAAGCCAAACACACTCAAAATAGCCCTGCGCAACAAGCAAATCCAACTCGGCTTGTGGTGCGCTTTATCCAACTCCTATTCAACAGAGATCGTTGCGGGCTCCGGATATGACTGGCTCACACTAGACATGGAGCACTCACCCAACGACTTGAATAGCGTGCTGACACAGCTACAAATGCTCGGTGCGTACCCACTCGAACCTGCTGTCAGACTCGTTAAGTTTGACAAAGATCTGGTCAAACAATATCTTGACATGGGCGTGCGGACACTCATCCTACCCAACGTCGAGTCTGCCGAGTTGGCCAAAGAAATTGTGCTTGCAACCCGCTACCCACACAAAGGCATCCGGGGCGTGGCTGGTCAACATCGGGCCAACCGCTGGGGCCGAATTGCAGACTATGCGCAAACAGCATCTGAGCAAATCTGCGTCTTGGTGCAGATTGAATCAGCAGATGGCGTTAAATTCTTTGACAGCATTATCGCCGTCGACGGTGTAGATGGTGCGTTCATAGGCCCCAATGATATGGCGGCCAGCATGGGTTTCTTGGGCCAGCAACACCATCCAGAGGTTCAGCGTGCGATACAGACTTTGCCAGGCATCGCTGCAAAGCATGGCAAGTCCATCGGGATCCTTGCCGCAAACGAAGCGGATGTCCAGCGCTACCTTGAGTGGGGCTACAAAATGGTCGGCTTGGGTTCAGACCAAGGGTTGCTCGCTAAGGCCAGCGACACAATCCTTGGCAACTGTCGACAGTTCGTTGAAACACTGAGGTAATGCAGACACCTGAGCGACTAGGATGCGTCGATATAAGAACTACGACGCATCCAATACGACCTTATCGCTCACGAGATCTGTAATTTCGTCATCACGAAATCCGAACTCTCGCAACACTTGAACAGTATGCTGACCAAGACCAGGAGCAGGAGCGGCGGGAGTGCGAGGTTGCTCAGAAAACTTGATCGGGAACCCTACCCCTTTTACCCGCCCCGCCTGTGGGTGAACGGACTCAACCACCATCTCACGCGCTAACGCTTGGGGATGAGTGAGGGCTTCCTCAATGCTATGCACCGGACCAGCGGGTACGCCCGCCTTGTCAAACACAACAATCCACTCTGCGGTCGTCTTTTTGCACAGTTCGGCTTCAATTAAGCGCTCGAGCACTTCACGATTGGCGAGCCTAATCGTGTTGTTATCGAAGCGTGGATCCGTTTTCCACTCAGGGTGACCGAGCGTCTCAGCGACGCGTTCCCAGTTAGCCTGATTTGCACCGCCGATATTGAGATAACCGTTAGCGGTCTTAAAGGCTTGGTAAGGAGCCGTTAATGGATGCGCCGATCCACCTGGACCAGCTGACAACCCTGTTGCAAAAAACATGGCTGCTTGCCAATAGGTCTGTTGCATCGCGGCCTCCATCAACGAGGTGTCGACGATCTGACCTCGCCCAGACTTCCCCCTCTCGATGAGTGCCGCAAGCACACCTACGCAAGATAAAATCCCGGCATTGATATCCGAGACAGGATTGCCGGTCTTAGCTGGCGGAGCACCTGGGTGGCCCGTAATGCTCATGAGGCCACCAAATCCCTGCGCAATTAAGTCAAAACCGCCTTTGTCGGCGAGCGGCCCAGTACGGCCATAGCCAGACACCACTGCATAGATCAGACCTGGGTTTACCGTCTTCAACACATCGTAACCAACGCCAAGCTTCTCCATCGTACCGCGTCGATAATTCTCCGTTAGAACATCCGCGTGTACAACCATGCGTTTGAGCACGTCGGCCCCTTTCGGATTCTTTAAATCAAGGCCCATTCCCCGCTTGTTTCGATTGAGAATCAAAAACGGTGCCGATACACCATTAATCTGTGGGTCTTGATAGCCGCGTGAATCGTCTCCTTTAGGTAATTTTTCTATCTTGATGACATCGGCGCCCATGTCAGCCAACATCAAACCGCAAGTCGGACCCGCCATGATCTGAGAAAGTTCAAGAACGCGAATACCGGCAAGAGGCCCCGTTGGGGCATCTGTCTTTACATCGTTTTGACTCATCACGTTATCGGCCTACAAATTTAGGAGTCTGTTTCGCCAAAAATGATTTGTATCCAATGCGGAAATCTTCTGTATCAAAACATTCAAAACACTCTTCTCGCTCTTTATCAGTCAATGGCGTTGCGTCTTTGAGGCGGCGAGCAAACTGCTTGTGCCATCGCGCGACCAAAGGTGCACCCGACGCAATGCGTTGCGCTGTCGCCAAGGCTTCGCTGGCCACTTGATCATCTGCAACAACTCGAGACACGAGCCCGATACGAAGAGCTTCTTGCGCATCAATGATACGGCCCTCCAGCAAAAGCTCTAGGGCTTTAGACGAGCCAATGAGAGATGCAATCGGTTCCATCTCGTCATAGGCCATCACAAGGCCTAAGTTCTTAATGGGCGCACCGAAGCGACTCGACGCGCCACAGATGCGAATATCTGCTAGCGAAGCGATCTCCATGCCACCACCTACACAAATTCCATGAATCTGCGCGACAACGGGATGACGACAGCTTTTTATTTTCTTGACGGTCTGATGCATGAAATGACCGTACTCCGTCGCTTGCGCTTTGTTGGAGCGCTGTGTTTCAAACTCGCTAATATCGTTTCCGGGTGAGAACGCTTTTTCACCCGCACCACGCAAAATGATGCATCGCACATCGTCCTGAGCAGACAACGCAACCATGGCATCGCCAAGCTCGCCCCAAAGCGGCTTGGTCATCGCATTTAGTTTTTCTGGCCTGTTAATTGTCAGGGTAACGATGTCCCCTTCACGGTGCTGCAATAAGATTTCCGACATGTCATTCATCCGTCATGAGTTTTAACAATACTTGGGTAACTGTATCAGCTGAGCGATGGGTAATCTACATAACCCTTTGCTCCACCGCCATAAAAAGTCGTGCGGTCATAAGGCGTGAGCGGCGCACCGATCTCCAAACGCTTAGGCAGATCAGGATTCGAAATAAAGAAGCGACCAAAAGCCACTGCGTCTGCCTGACCGCTTGTTAATGCAGCCTCAGCGCCTGCCCCGTCGTAGCCCCCAGCGGCAAGAATTTTTCCCGAAAATAGTGGCCGGAACAACGCAGATGCACTCGGTTGGCCATCCTTTACCTTGTCCGTCCCACCCGCAAGCGTCGAACGTGGTTCAATCAAATGTAAGTAGGCCAGATTTAATCGATCGAGCTCCTTAATGAGATATGTAAATAAGCCAATCGTATCTTGGTCAGACATGTCATTAAACGTGCCGTAGGGTGATAGGCGCACTCCTATACGATCCGTCGACCACACGGTCGCGACCGCTTGCGTCACTTCTAAAAGCAGACGCGCTCTGTTGGCAATCGAACCACCATATTGATCCGTGCGTTTGTTAGATCCATCATGCAGGAACTGGTCCAACAAATAACCATTGGCGCCGTGTACTTCAACACCATCAAACCCCGCAGCCATTGCTTGCTTGGCTGCATGCACATAGCTTGTGATTAAAGTGGGGATTTCATCGAGTGCTAGCGCGCGAGGCGTCTCATAGGGTGCGAGCTCCCATGTTGCGGTGTACACCTTACCCTGAGGCGAAATCGCAGATGGCGCTACGGGTAAACCCTCAGACGGATGAAGCGAGGAGTGAGAAATCCGTCCAACATGCCAAAGCTGGCAAACGATAGTTCCGCCCATCGCATGCACGGCATCGGTCACTTTACGCCAACCCGCTACCTGTGCATCTGAGTAAATACCAGGCGTTGCGGGATATCCCTTGCCTTGAGCAGAAATTTGGGCTGCCTCGGAAATAATCAATCCAGCGCTCGCTCGTTGCGCATAATACTGTGCCGCCAAGTCTCCGGGAACATCGTTCGAACCTGCGCGCATGCGGGTTAAGGGAGCCATGACAACTCTATTCTTGAGTGAGAGTGCACCGAGGGAAACGGGTGATGACAGCTTCATGTGAATCCTGTAGACGTTGACTAGCATTCAAAACAAATGACGACATGATTCTACCCTCGGGGAAACCATCGGTCTTATTACTTGTCACACCAGAGTGCACCCGCTATATTGCAGGGTGTTATTACCATGACCAGGAAACAGCCATGACAATGTCGAAGTCACACAAAATTGGATTTAGTCCTTTGCGCCGCGTTGCACTGAGCGTTGCACTGACCGGAGCACTCACCTTAGCGGGTTGGTCTCTGCCTTCCACGGCTCAGGTCAAAGAACTGTCAATCGCACTGTCGACTCCTGTCACGACTGTAGACCCTCATTTCCATAATTTGACGCCGAACAATGCGATGGCAGCACACGTCTTCGAGACATTGGTCAAAGCGGACGCGAGTTTAAAAACCTATCCTGGTCTGGCAGAATCGTGGAAAGCGCTTTCCGATACCGAGTGGGAGTTTAAGCTGCGGAAAAACGTTAAGTGGCACAATGGCGAGCCCTTCACTGCAGAAGATGTTGCCGCCACCATTAAGCGCATCCCTAACGTACCCAACAGCCCCGCCTCTTTCGCAGTCTTCGTCCGTGCGATCAAAGAAGTCAAAATCGTAGATCCCCACACCATTCGCTTCACAACGGCTACAACCTATCCGTTACTGCCAACCGATATGGTGTCGGTCGCCATTGTTCCTAAAGCAATCGCAGAAAGTGCCAAGACCGAGGATTTCAATTCCGGTAAAGCAATGATCGGAACGGGTCCGTTCCGCTTTCAGGAATACGTCTCTGGGGACCGTATCATCTTGACGCGCAACAAAGACTACTACGGCGACCAGCAAAGCTGGGATAAGGTGACCTTTCGTATCATCACGAGTGCACCCGCACGCGTTGCGGCGCTGCTCTCTGGCGATGTACAAATGATTGAAGGTGTACCAACAGCAGACGCGGCAAAGTTAAAGAAAGATAATCGCGTAGTCGTATCCAACGCAGTATCGAATCGCATGATCTATCTGCACATGGACAGCGACCGCGAAAAAAACTCGCCATTTGTCACGACAACCGACGGCAAACCGCTTGAGGCCAATCCCTTGCGCGATGCGCGTGTGCGTCGCGCGCTGAGCAAGATGATTGACCGCAACGCGATCGTATCGCGTGTTATGGAAGGTCAAGCAATCGCGGCGGGCCAATTGCTTGACGAGTCGTTTTTCGGGACGAGCAAGAAACTCAAACCCGATGCGTATGATCCGGCTGGTGCAAAAAAACTGTTAGCAGAGGCTGGCTATCCCAATGGATTTGGACTGACGCTTCACTCACCGAACAATCGTTACATTAACGATGGACAGACAGCGCAAGCGATTGCTCAATTCCTCTCACGCAACGGTATCCCAACGAAAGTGGATACGATGCCATCCAACATCTTTTTCACCCGAGCGAGCAAGATGGAGTTCTCGTTTATTCTTGCCGGCTGGGGTGCATCGTCTGGTGACACGTCCTCTCCGCTTCGCGCGTTATTAGCAACATACAATCCCAAAGCAGGGTTGGGCGCTGCAAATCGCGGACGTTTTTCTAGCCCAGAGCTTGATGCGCTGATCGCAAAAGCTGTCGTGATTATTGACGACAATCAGCGCGATGCTGCGCTTGCCCTCGCAAGCGAAAAGGCAATCGAACTCATGGGTTTAATCCCGTTGCACTATGAGGTCAGCACCTGGGCTACACGCAAAGGTATTCAATACACAGGGCGCGCAGACCAATACACCCTTGCGCAAGACGCCAAACTTGCCAAATAAGCACTCACAGGCACCATGCTTACACACAACAGACAAAAGGTTTTGATCCGTGACAGCTTTTATTCTTCGTCGTCTAGCTCAATCGGTCCTCGTGCTCTTTGTCACGTCTGTGTTGGTGTTCGGGGGCTTATACCTTGTCGGAGATCCGATTGAAATCCTAGTACACCCCGAGGCGGATCAAATTGAAAAAGATCGCGCACGGGTTGCACTAGGTTTAGATAAGCCGATCGTCGAGCAATACGTCACTTTTCTCAAGGGGGCTGTCACGGGCAACTTAGGGAAGTCGTTTGTCTACGCACGACCTGCTCTAGATGTGATCTTTGAAAGAATGCCTGCAACCATGGAACTCGCGGTACTCGCGATGTTGATTTCCGTATTGCTCGGTATCCCTCTCGGGCTGTATGCGGGACTGCGTCCGAACTCCTTTATATCTCGCGGGATCATGACGGGTTCGATCGTTGGCTTCTCTTTGCCAACGTTTTGGGTAGGTCTTTTGTTGATCTTGTTGTTTGCCGTGACGCTGGGCTGGCTACCGTCCACTGGAAGAGGTCCTACCCAAGATATTTTTGGACTTCAGTTATCGATCTTTAGCTTGGAAGGTCTTAAATATGCGTTATTGCCTGCACTAAATCTAGCCCTCCTGAAGTTAGCCCTCATCATTCGTCTAACGCGCGCGCAAACGCGCGAGCAAAGTCTGCTGGATTACATCAAATTTGCACGTGCCAAAGGCCTCAGAACCTCCCGTGTCATCGGGGTGCATCTGCTAAAAAACATTCTGATTCCGCTCGTCACGGTTATTGGATTAGAGCTTGGCTCAGTCATCGCCTATGCAATCGTGACAGAAACGATCTTTGCATGGCCAGGCATGGGAAAGCTCGTGATTGACTCTATTTTTCAGTTAGATCGGCCTATTGTGGTTGCATACTTGTTGGTTGTTGTTTGCATGTACATCATCATTAACCTCGTCGTAGACATCCTCTACTCTATGCTCGATCCACGAGTGCGCATCTCGGAGCAACACGGATGACCACAGCTCCTCAAAAAATCACAGGCGTACAAACGCCCTTCAAGCGGCTTTGTAGTCAGTTTGCGGAAAGTCCTGTCGCAATGGTCGGATTAGCTGTACTTGTCGTTGTGATTTTTGTGGCGATTTTCGCGCCACTGATTTCACCCCAAAATCCGTATGATCTTTCCAAACTTGACCTGATGGATGCACGTCTGGCTCCCGGTGAAACTGGCCTAGGAGGTCAGCATTATCTCCTTGGTACAGACGGTCAAGGCCGCGATATGGTGTCCGCTATTTTTTACGGACTACGGGTATCTCTTTATGTGGGCTTAACGAGCGGGATTATCGCCCTCTTGATTGGAAGCGTTCTCGGCGTACTCGCTGCGCACCTCGGTGGACGCTTCGAACAATTTATTATGCGATTAGTTGATATCCAACTTGGTTTCCCAGCGATTCTAGTCGCACTCGTCCTACTCGCTGTATTGGGCAAAGGCGTGGACAAGATCATCATCGCACTCGTCAGCGTGCAGTGGGCCTATTACGCAAGGACCGCGCGGTCTGCAGCATTGGTTGAAAGAGGCAAGGAGTACGTTGAGGCCGCTCGATCGCTAGGACTAAAGGGTTCCCGGATCGTACTCAGGCATTTATTACCTAACGCGATGGCGCCATTAATTGTTGTTGGTACCGTGCAGGTCGCACATGCTATTGCGTTAGAAGCAACCCTCTCCTTTTTAGGCTTAGGGCTGCCCGCAACAGAGCCATCGTTAGGCCTTTTAATCTCCAATGGATATGAGTATCTCTTATCAGGAAAGTATTGGATAAGCGTATATCCCGGAATCGCCCTTCTAATTACGATTTTGGCAATCAACCTGGTTGGAGACCAGTTGCGTGACATCTTGAATCCGAGGCTCGCGCGATGACATCACTTCTATCTGTCAAAAATCTAAGAACAGAATTTAATACCCGTAATGGGATACTCCCTGCCGTCGCAGATGTTTCGATTGAGCTTGAACGAGGAAAAGTCCTTGGTCTCGTCGGCGAGTCAGGATCAGGAAAGTCAGTCACCGGTTTTTCGATACTCGGTCTTGTCGATGCGCCAGGTAAAGTAGCCTCTGGGAGCATTCTCTTCGATGGTCAGGAACTGGTGGGTCGAGATGAAGAGTTCTTGAGAAAAATTCGTGGCAAACGAATCGCAATGATTTTTCAAGATCCAATGATGACGCTTAACCCAGTATTAAGTGTCGAAACGCAAATGGTAGAAACGGTGCTTGCGCATGACTCAGTCAGCAAGGCAGTGGCCAGAGCACGCGCAGTTGAAGTACTCGGCAAAGTCGGCATTGCCTCGCCTTCCGAGCGGCTAGGTCAATACCCGCATCAATTCTCTGGTGGGATGCGACAGCGTGTCGCCATCGCGATCGCAATGTTGCACCAACCTGACATCATCATCGCAGATGAGCCAACGACTGCCTTAGACGTCACGGTGCAAGGCCAAATACTTTACGAAATGCAGCAACTCGTCAGTAACTTTGGTACTGCACTGATATGGATCACGCATGATCTTGCCGTTGTTGCAGGCTTAGCTGACCACATCGCCGTGATGTACGCGGGGAGAATCGTCGAATATGGTAGCGCGGAGTCAGTACTGAATGATCCGCGCCATCCTTACACACGTGGGCTACTCGATTCAGTACCAGCAACCACAACGCCAGGCAAGCGCCTACGTCAGATACCGGGCTCAACGCCCTCATTGAACGAACTAGGCGCGTCCTGTGCGTTTGCCGCGCGCTGTGCCTATGCGCAGTCAGCTTGCTCGGTAATGCCGGCAATGTCTAATACCGGAAAACATCAAGTTCGTTGCTGGCATCCACTCGTGCCGGGGCATGCAATCGTGCAGAACGAGGCTTAACCATGACCCAACTCTTAACCTTTGAACGTGTCTCCAAGCGCTTTGGACGCAAATTAGATATCTTCGAAAAAGCCGCACGCGCACTTGGTGCAGATGTGCAAGCTCATACGGTACACGCGGTCGATGGCGTATCTTTTTCCGTAGCGGAAGGTGAAGTCGTTGGCTTAGTAGGCGAGTCCGGTTGCGGCAAATCTACACTGGGAAGACTCGGCTGTGGTCTGCATAGTCCGACCGAAGGAACCGTACGATATCGAGGCAAGCCACTCGAAACACACAGTGGCATTCGGCGCCCAATACAGCTTATTTTTCAAGATCCATTCGCGTCACTAAACCCACGCATGCGCGTACTTGATATCGTTGGTGAAGCACCATGTGTCCACGGAATTATTGAAAGATCCAATGTCAGTGACTATGTGGCTGGTCTGCTCAAGCAGGTTGGCCTTGACCCCACTTACATGCAGCGTTACCCGCATCAATTCTCTGGTGGACAGCGCGCGCGCATTGGTATCGCGCGCGCCCTCGCCGTCAAACCAGAGTTTTTAGTGTGTGATGAAGCCGTTGCCGCATTGGACGTATCGATTCAAGCACAAGTGCTGAACCTATTCATGGACTTGCGTGATGACCTAGGTTTGACCTATATGTTCATCAGTCACGACCTTGGCGTCGTGCAACATTTATCTAACCGCGTTGTCGTGATGTACCTCGGTCGGGTTGCAGAAATCGCGCCGACCGAAGAACTATTTGCAGAGCCTAATCACCCATATACACAGGCGTTATTGCAGGAAATTCCTCGCATCGACAGAACACATCGCACATTCGTGCCCATCCGAGGTGAAATCCCCTCGCCGCTCGCGCCACCATCGGGCTGTCATTTCCATCCACGCTGTCCGCACGCAACGGCGCGCTGCGCACAAGAAGTACCTGTACTTCGCGAAATTAGTCCAGGGCGTTTATCCGCCTGTCACCTTAACGATCCAGCCTCCTAAAACATGAAACGAAGCCATCCTGTTGAACTACAAGCCCCCGACTTAAGCGCATGGGAAAACTCCAATACCGATGTGCCCTTTGTCTGGAGCTTCGACTCTGGCAAACCCGGTCCGCATGTGATGGTTCAAGCGCTCACGCACGGTAACGAAATTTGTGGTGCGATCGTAGTAGATTGGTTCATGCGGCAAAATGTACGTCCCAATGTGGGACGACTCACGATTGCTTTTGCAAATATGCTGGCTTTTGCCAACTGGGATCCATTGAACCCTAGCAAAAGTCGGTTTGTAGACGAAGATTACAACCGCGTCTGGGGTGATGACGTCCTGCTGAGCAGTCGTGATTCGGCTGAACTACGACGCGCTCGTGCGTTGCGCCCATTTGTGGATGCCTGCGATTACTTGCTGGATATTCACTCTATGTCAGAACCTTGCGCCCCCATTATGGTGTGTGGCGCGACCGGACAAGGCGGCGAGAAAAGCGCCGCGCTTTCCAAGCTGATTGGACTACCAGAAAACCTGCTGATCGACACTGGACATCCTGCCGGCCTACGGATGATTGAGCGTGGTGGCTTTGGCAAACCCAATGATCCGCGTACGGGTCTGCTAATTGAGTGTGGCCAGCATTGGGAGAAGTCAGCGGTTGATGTTGCCAATGACTCTCTCTTACTGTTTCTCAAACACTTCGGCGTGATCGATTCAGCCTTCGCGCAAGCGCATTTACGTCAACCTCTGCCTGCTAGACAAAGGATCATCCGTGTAACAGAGGCCGTTGTTGCCAAATCCACAGCCTTCACCTTTAACAAAGCCTACACAGGCTTGGAAGTGATCGCAAAGGAAGGGGATTTGATTGCGACAGATGGGGATCAACGTATCGTCGCCCCCTACGACGACACCGTGCTCGTCATGCCATCCACGTCCAATGTACGTGTGGGAGCAACCACCGTACGTTTTGGACGTTTCGAAGACTAAGCCTTGCTCTTTATTGCTGGACGGTGATCTTACGATCACGAATGATTTTGCCCCAGGTGTCCGATTCCTTAGCAATGTATTTTGCTAAGTCTTCGCGCGTGCCAGGTGTGAGTGTCAAACCTTTCTCACGCAGCTCTTTTGATGTAACTGGGTCTGTAATCACTTTAATCAACTCCTGATTCCAACGATCCAGTATTGCCGGAGGTGTCTTGGCTGAGGCAATAAAGGCATACCAGTTGTCTGCATCAAAACCTGGATACCCGGACTCAGCGATCGTTGGGATCTCCGGGAACAATTCTGCACGTTTTTCACTCGTCACGGCCAGCGGAATCAGCTTACCTGAGCGAATATGTGGAACGGATGACGGGAGGGCAGAGTAATAGACGGTGACACGATTACCAATGACGTCAACGGTTGCAGCACCACCACCCTTGTACGGTACGTGGACGATATCAACACCAGCACGCTGGTTAAACAACTCGCCTTGCAGGTGCGAGGCAGAACCGGAACCCGTCGAAGCAAACGTTAATTTACCGGGTTCCTTCTTTGCTAAATCTACCAGGTCTTTAAGGGTCTTAATCCCGGACTCTGGGGAGACCAACAGCACATTCGGAAAGCTTCCACCCATGGCAAGCGGTGCAATGTCTTTGACCGGATCGTACGGAATTTTCATTAAGTGCGACGCAATCGATAGCGGTCCGATCGAGCCAAGCATAATCACCGATCCATCGGAGGGGCCTGTTACAACTGTGTTCGTTGCGATGTTGCCACCGGCACCTGGCTTATTGTCCACAACAACTTTCACGCCCAAGTTCTCTGACAGTTTTTTACCAATGATACGTGCAGCAATATCATTCGCACCGCCAGGAGGAAACCCGACATAGAGTGTGACACCTTTTGACGGCGGGAACTCCTGCGCCATGACCGATCCGCCCATCAACCCGAAGGTCGTTGCGGCTGCCATGAGTAGGGCCATCATATTTTTCTTCATATTTACTCCTGTCTAAATTTATCGCTGTCGATGCATCGGCATCTTAGCCCCAATATGCTGTTTTTTCCTAGCATCTGCTAACTCACACTGACGTTGTCGCTCTCTTGCCGTACGCTTTTGCTCCGGTGTCGTTCGATCAAAACACCGGGGGCAACTCACACCCAACTCATATTTATCCGACTCAAAAGTTCCTTTAGGAAATGGCTGTCGACAACAACGACATAAGCGGCTCTCACCTCTTTGCAAACCATGCGTGACGGCAACCCGTTCGTCGAAAACAAAACACTCACCACGCCAAAGACTATTCTCGGGCGGGATCGTTTCAAGGTATTTCAATATCCCGCCCTCGAGATGATAGACCTCTTCATAGCCCTTGGCCCGCATCATTGCGGTTGACTTTTCGCAGCGTATGCCGCCGGTACAAAACATCGCAACTTTTGGTCGCTTGCCGTCAACCGCTTTCAACACATCGGCCTCGTCAACCCAAGCCGGTAATTGAGAAAATGTTTGGATCGCGGGATCAATGGCACGATCGAAGGTCCCGATCTCAACCTCGTAGTCGTTACGCGTATCAATCAGGACTACATCGGGATCGCTAATCAAAGCATTCCAGTCCTCAGGCTTGACGTAAGTCCCCGCCATTGTCGCGGGACTGACGTGCGGCACGCCAGACGTGACGATTTCTCTCTTAAGACGCACGCGCATGCGTCGAAACGGGGGCAGATCAGACCAAGACTCTTTATGCTGCAGGTCGGAGAACTTTGGATCGGCGCGCAGATGCGCGAGCACAGCGCGTATTGCATCTTCTTGCCCAGCGATGGTGCTATTGATGCCCTCTTTCGCCAGCAAAATGAGGCCCTTCACGCCATGCCGTTCACAGAACGCCAAGAGAGGCTCTTTTCGAATTTCAAAGTCTGGCAGCTCGACAAACTTATAAAAAGCAACAGTTAGAAATTTGTGTGAATTCATCATGGCATTTTAAGCCTGACTGCGCTAAGAGTGCGTTAACATTTAAAAATATAGAAGCTAAAACACGGAGAGATACATGCATTTCTTAACAAAATGGGTCGGAATCGCAGCATTGATTTTCTCAAGTAGCGCAATTGCACAAAACTACCCGAGCAAGCCCATCACCCTAGTTATCCCTTTTGCTGCCGGAAGTGGTACCGACTTCGTGGCACGCACCGTTGCACAAAAACTTTCTGAGCGTCTCAAGCAGCCTGTTGTCGTCGACAACAAGGCAGGTGCCAGCGCACAAATAGCTGCCCAGTTCGTCGCGAAATCGGCCCCAGATGGCTACACCTTATTCATGACAACCAACACGTCGCACTCTGCTAACCCATGGATGTTCAAAACCCTAAGCTACGACCCGATCAAAGACTTCACGCCAATCGTTCGTGTTGGTGAATTGCCCTTCGCGCTGGCGATCAATCCAAAGATCCCGGCTAAAACTTTGCAAGAGTTTATTGACTACGCAAAGAAGACACCAGGTAAGCTTGCCTACGCAACACCCAACAGCACATCGTTGGTCGCAATGGAAACAATCAAGAAGATTGCCGGCTTGGATATCGTCGGTGTTCCCTACAAAGCGAGCCCTCAAGCAATGACAGACCTCATTTCCGGAGAGGTTCAAGTCTATGTTGTCGACCTTGGGTCAGGAATGGCATCACTTAAGTCTGACCGCGTCCGTTTGTTGGCAGTGACGACGGCGAAAGGCTCACAAAGCTTTCCAGGCACACCGGCAATCGCCAGTGTCGTGAAGGGTTTTGATTTAGTTTCTTGGAATGGGATTTTTGGACCCGCCAATCTACCACGACCCATTATGGAAAAAATCAACACCGAGATGCAAGCCGTGTTTGCAGACAAGGACTTTCAAGCAAAAATTGCTGCGACAGGTTTTGAGCTTGACCCAACAAAGACTCCGGAAGAGTTTGCAAAATATGTTGATTACCAACTCAAGCACTGGGGCGAGATGTTACGCAATGCAGGTGTAAAACCTCAATAACACGTGAGCACAAGCATGACTTCAAAATATCTTATCCGAGAACATTCAGTTCCATCCTATTCGCCCGCCAATCATCATCAAACGAGTAATCGCCGTTTGATTGGCGCGGATAATGTTGGCGCCCAAAATCTCGAGATGATTCTTGGGACCATTGCACGTGGAGGCGGCGCTTTACCTCACGCGCATCCGGGACTTGAACAAGTTTGCTATCTGCTTGCTGGCACAGCCCACGTAGAGGTCGAGGGTGAAGCCTTCGACATGGTTGCTGGTGACACTTGTTTCTTCCCTGCAAATGCCATGCATGTTTTTTCAGTGACAAGCGATACGCCCGCACGTGTACTCGTCATTTACGGCCCCCCGTATGGCGAACATCCCGATCGCGTAAGGAGATAGCAATTATGCGCAGACCTATTTTTGACTTGATCAAGCGCAACGGCCTCATAGGCCTCGCCTGTGCGCTGATGCTCACTTGCACGACGACCTTTGCCCAAACAAACACAATCAAACTGATGGTTGGGTTTCCCGCTGGCGGCGGAACCGATGCAATCGCACGCATATTAGGAGAGCAACTTAGCCAAGTACTTGGAACACAGGTTGTCGTTGACAATCGCGCAGGAGCAGGCGGTCAGATTGCTGCGCAAGCACTGAAAGTAGCACCGCCCGATGGCTCAGTCTTGTTTTTGTCGCATGATCATACGATTTCAATCCTCCCCTTGATCACGAAAGCCCCAGGCTTTAACCCTGCGAACGACTTTGTACCTGTTGCCGGTTTTGCGACCTTCGCAAACGGCATCGCACTGTCTGGTGGCGTAGCGGACAAATCCTTAGTGCAGTTCATCACTTCGATTCGTGACAAGCATCAAGGTAAAGCATCGATTGGCGTACCAGCACCAAACTCTGTTCCAGAGTTCTTGGTCAAGTTATTAGCGACACAATACAAAGTGGATCTTGTATCGGTACCCTACCGTGGAAGTGCGCCGATGCTGGCAGACATGCTGGGCAATCAAATACCTGCTGGAGTTGCGTCCGTACCAGACTTTATTGAATTCCAGAAGGCTGGCAAAGTGCGCATGGTAGCCGTCATGGGCACGAAGAGACAGGACGTGATCCCCGATACCCCAACCTTCGCGGAGCTTGGCGTAAAAGGATTTGAGGATCTGCCCTACTACGGTATTTTTGCACCGAAAGGAACACCGACTGCCACGATCGAAAGACTTGGTAATGCCATCGCAAAAGTGCTTGAAATGCCACAAGTGAAACAACGCCTTGTTGCGATGGGACTCACCGTCGAGTACATGACTAGCCAAGCGCTTGCCCAACGAGAAAGTGCCTATTCGAAAAACTGGGCGACCATTATTGAGGCGAGCGGTTTCAAAGCTCAGTGAGATATTCCGGCGGTCATTTTGCGATCGCGCAGTGACCGCCAACCGACGCTTTACCTGATCCCGCTGCGATCAATGGGGGTTCGTTGCGTAGATCGATCGGCGCCGAAACAAGCGAATCCCACACTAGAAATAGCGCTAGAACCGACCAAAAGACAATGGTCAGTTTTGTATTGGAAGTTTTTGTCATCCTAGTCACCTGCATTAAAACCGATAGTGGCGACGCACTCGGATGCCAATCGTTGTCCCCATCAAGGCAAGCGGCACCCAAATCCAGCCATGTATGCTGCCTGTAGAAATTCCGCTCAGCATTGCACCAATATTGCAGCCAAACGCAAGTCTAGAGCTGTAACCCATCAGAAATCCTGCAATGAGTCCGATGATCCACTGCTGAGTCGTCAGGGCTTGCGTCGCCGTGGTCGCTTTTGCAGAGATCCATAATGCTCCGCCCAAAATACCAATATTTGTGATCGACGTGATATCTAGTAACACGGACTCGGTTAATCGCTGTGCGTTACCCGCTTGGCTCCAAAAAGCATTTGCACTGGAATCAAAGAGACCCGCGGCATTGACTATTTTCGCAGCCCAGAGACCGAAGCCATACACCACGCCCCAAGGCTGACCCGCAATGACTAAATTCAACGCCGCAAGAATTGCTAGAGCGACTGCTCCGATCAGCCATTTACGATCCCACCAAGCACGTCCAGGTCCAACCCATACACGCACGAGCAAGGTCGCGATCAGTAACCCAGCCAGTGTGATGATGACAGCCTGAGCGCCACCAAATACACTCACTAAACCCACGGGCTCGAGCTGTCCGAGCTTTAACCAATCACTAACATGCACTGAGCCGAGGAAGCTGCCAAGGGCAAACAGCGGAAGTATTCCCATGTTTAACGGGATCCCAAGACCAGCCTTGTATAAAGTACCTGAGCCACACCCATCCGCAATTTGCATCGTGAGCCCAAACACAAACGCGCCGATTAACAAACTGATACTCGGCGGACCCAACGCAGCGGTCAGTTCTGAAAACTGCGCGAGAAGCGGCAAGCATAATAGAGACGCAAGCGCCAATAATAATATTTGACCCGTTACGCCACGCGGATCGCGGTCTTCGATGAGCTGACGCCATCCCGTTGTAAAACCAAAACGGGTACCTGCAAGCGCGGCGCCCATTCCGATACCAACCAAAAATAAGACTGCCTGCCTAATTGATACGCTTAATGCCAAATAAACGAAAAAAGCGAGGAATGCAAAACTCAATGGCAGGCGTTTCATATTCATTCGTATTCAATTACTTGGAGGTGTATAGCTGGAAGTCTATCAGTAACTGCTTAACACGATTAGGAACGTTATCCATCGGTAACGCGCTGTCCGCACGTGTCCAGTCGACCATCGATCCTGCGTACAGTTTGACATTCTTTTGTCCGACAAGCTCTGACATCACAAACCAGTTGGTCGCAGCCCAGTGTCCTGTATTACAAAATGAGATCACCTCTGCATCGTCTTTTAACGGTGTCGCAGCAGCGAGTTTTTTTGCTTCGCCTGCAGAAACAACAAGTGAGCTCTTTGGCTCAAACCACGTTGAGTGTTCAACGTTGATCGCACCTTTTAACGTGCCAGGAGTCTTGGCGACTTGGTGACGTGTCTCACCGGAATAAAAAGCCGCCGGGCGAGCATCCACGAGTAGCGTCTTACCTGTCTTGGTACTGTTGATGACGTCTTCACGAGTGGCGATCATGCTTTGATTAATCTTTGGCACAAAGTTGCTTGCAGCAACCGTGACGGGCTGGTTATCTAGAGGAAGCCCAGCTGCCTGCCACGCCTTGAGTCCCCCATTCAGAACCGACAGATGATTGACGCCAAGCACTTTAAGCGTCCAGTAAACGCGCGCGGCAGCGCCAAAGTCCGTGTCGTTTGCGCCGCTTGATACAACGATCACGGGCGTGTCGGCGGTGATACCTAAACGCTGAACATTAGCCGTCAGCTTTTCCAAGCTTGGTAACTCACCTGGATTCGTCTCTGGTCCGCGCCAGGAGCCATAGGGTGCACTCAGGGAGCCCGGGATGTGATTTGCAGCATAAGACTTCGGATCACGAATATCGATCACACGCGTATTTGAGTCGGTCTGCGCAGACTTCACCCCCTGAGGAGTGAGCAAGGGCTCGGCAGCCCATGCGGAAAATGACAGGATAGAGGCAACTAACGCTGCAGCGAATTTATTCATTTTGTTGATAAAGCCTATGAAGATTTGGAATTCGATGCTGGGATTGTGCCTAGCAAGCCAACTTCCTAAAAGAAATTTTTTATTATCTCTATATAACTAAATGATATAAAGCAATATAGAGGATTAGACTCGTATACATTCACCAAGACCCATCCTATGATGCAGTCAAACCGAACACTTAGCGCGAGGGACACATGAATATTGCTTTTATTGGTTTAGGACGTATGGGTTGGCACATGGCCGCACACCTAGCACGCGCCGGACATACATTAGCTGTCTACGACGTCTCGAGCCCCTTACCCCAGGACTGGGTGAAAGCTTTTGGTGGGCGTGCGGGTTCGTCTGTCGCCGATGCTGTCACGGGCGCCGAGCTCGTCTTGAGCTCACTGCCGGCAGACGCCGCACTGCAAGCGGTCTGGGATCAGGCACAGCCGGCACTCACCAAAACTGTAATCTGGATCGATCATTCCACTACCTCTGCGGAAATTGCACGGCGTCTCGCCAAAGCCGCCAAGGCGCAAGGTGGTCACTTTATCGATGCGCCGGTATCCGGTGGCACAGTCGGGGCAGAAAAGGGGACGCTGGCGGTCATGGCGGGTGCTGATGATGGGACGGCTTGGGCGAAGGTCGAGCCGGTCATGTCGGCCTATGCGCAACGCGCTTCGTTTATCGGCCCTGCCGGTGCGGGCCAACTCACAAAAATGTCGAATCAAATCTGTGTTGCAGGGATTGGACAAGCCTTGGCAGAAGGTCTGGCATTCGCCGAACACAATGGCCTAGACCCCGAAAAGGTGCTCGAGGTAATGCTCAAGGGATCCTCTACCTCATGGATGATGGAAAATCGTGCACAAACAATGATTGATGGAAAGTTTGATTTCGGCTTTTCGACGACATTGATGCGTAAAGACCTCGGGCTCGTCATGGAAGAAGCAAATCGCGGGAATGTATCCCTACCGGTGACCGCATTAGTCGGCCAACTCTTATCAGATGTGGCGGCAATGGGACTCGGAAATGCGGACTGGTGTAGCTTAATGCAGCGCCAACGTCGCGTGCAATCCGGCAAATGAATGCGCGCGAAGCCCGCCTGCAAGCGATGCTTGGCGGGCCAATTTTTATCACCCTACTTAGACTTGCTTGGCCAAACCTCTTAATGATGGTGGCGCAATCAAGCACCGTCATCCTGGAGACTTGGTTCCTCTCACATCTTGGGGTTGATGCCCTCGCGGGTGCAGCACTGGTGTTGCCAATCCTAATGCTGATGCAAAGTATGTCTCAGGGCGCGATGGGTGGCGGAATTTCCGCAGCCGTCGCCAGGGCTCTCGGCTCAGGCGATCAGGTTTTGGCAAATCGTTTAGTTCTGCATGCCGTCGCGCTCACGGCAGGGCTTGGTCTGTTGTGCTCAGTGACACTTTGGGTGACCCGCGGTCCGATGTTTACTTTAATGGGGGCGGATGGACCAGCGCTACAGGCAGCAATGACGTACTCGGGGATCGCCTATTGTGCATTGACGTTGATGTGGATCATGAACGCGCTTGCGAGCGCGATTCGCGGTACCGGTAACATGCTAGTTCCAGGCGCTGTGATTTCAGGCGGTGCCATCTTGTTGGTGCCCGTATCCGCTTGCCTGATATTTGGCTGGGGCCCCGTCCCCGCCCTCGGAATTGCAGGCGCCGGCTGGGCACTCACGCTCTACTATGGACTAGGTTGCGCCATTTTGCTCTGGTACTGTCTGAGTGGCCGAAGTCTGGTCAGCTTAGAAAAAGGTAAATTGAATTGGGCACCAATGCGAAACATCCTAGGCGTCGGCGGCTTCGCAATGATCAACCCTTTATTGACCAACGGATTGATCGCGTCCACCACTGCACTGGTCGGTGCGTACGCTGGAACAATAGCGCTTGCGGGCTACGGCACCGCAGCCAGGCTAGAGTATCTACTATTTCCTGTCGCCTTTGGCATCGGTGCGCCGCTGGTAGCGATGGTGGCCTCAAATTTAGGCGCTGGCCAGCCTGAACGAGCGCTTCGCGTCGCTCTAACGGGTGGTGCGATGGCGTTCATCATTGCAGAAGTCATCGGCTTATGTGCAGCGTTCTGGCCTCACCAATGGATGCATCTTTTTGGTTCTGAACCCGACATGGTTGAAACCGGAGTTATGTTCTTACAAACAGTCGGTCCAGTATTTGGTTTTTTTGGACTAGGCTTCACACTATATTTTGCATCTCAAGGCGCGCGTAAGCTTGTATGGCCGCTCGGGGCGGGGATACTGCGTTTAGCGCTTGCCATCTTGGGTGGCTGGCTTGTTTTGCATGTAAGCGAATCGATCTTTTTGTTTTTTATCGTATCGGCGATCGCTATGTTTTTATACGGGTCAATCGTGCTTTACGCCGTCATGACGGGCACATGGTTCAAACACTAACGATCACCTTGGTTAAGTGACTCACTGCAGCGTGATTTTGTTCGCCTTGACCACCTCGCGCCACTGATTAATATCTGAGGCAATTAACTTTCCGTACTCCGCAGCCGTCGTACCCTCTGGCTCTAAACCACTATCGCGTAATTTTGCGGCAATCGCGGGCTCTTTCAGAATTCGGATCATTTCTTGTTCGACGCGCGTAATGACCTGCGCAGGTGTACCCGCCGGAGCCATGAGACCCCACCACGGATTCACTTCAAATCCAGGCAGCGCTTCGGCAACGGTTGGAACCCCAGGCAAGATGCTAGAACGCTTCAACGTAGTTACAGCAATCGGGCGCAACCTGCCCGCATCGATATGCGGTTTTGCAAGCGAGATATTCACAATACCAATGTCGACTTGCTTGCCGAGAAGATTGGTAATAACTGGTGCAGCCCCTTTAAATGGAACATGCAATAAATCTAACTTACCTTTAAGTGCTAACAGTTCACCTGCCAGATGTGTTGTGCTGCCTGGACCAACGGATCCATAACTCACCTTACCCGGATGAGTGCGAGCATATGCGATGAGCTCCTGCAAGGTCTTCGCAGGGAAGTCAGGATGGGCCAAGATCACGAGCGGGCCGGAAACCAACTGTGTAATCGGCACAAATACCTTCAAAGGATCCACAGTTGTTGTGGGGTACAACGCCGGATTCATGGCGATCGGACCAAGATTAGCAATCAACATGGTGTAGCCATCTGGAGCAGCCTTCGCCACAGCGTTTGATGCCAGCGTGCCGTTGGCGCCTGCTTGACTTTCAACTATGATGGGCTGGCCTAGCGCTTGGGCTAACTGATCAAACATGGGGCGCGCAACTGTATCACCAAAACCACCAGGCGCATACGGGTTGATAAAACGAATTGGCTTTGAAGGCCAAGTTTGAGCAAAGGAACTGCTTAGCACGAAAGCGCCGATAACTGTCACCAGACAACGTATTAATTTATTCATTATTGAGAGTCTCCTGAATGCCTACCTTAACCGATGAAGTCGAATACGGTACCCGCGGAACGCTTGGCTTATTAGTCCCGCAAGCGAACACAACTGCGGAGCCCGAGGCGCAGGCCTTGCTTGATCCTGATATTGCCCTACTCACTGGGCGTCTGACAAGCCCGCAGCCTGAAATGAAGGAGCGTTTGGAAGATTTTTTGAGTGGAATTGACACGTTTATCTCAACCTTTGCGAACGCGCCTCTTAGCGGGATGGGATTTTTGATCACAGGATCCACCTATCATCTCACTCCCACCGAGGAAGATGCTCACTTCAGCCAGTTAAGCGCACGCCACGGCTACCCGATTGTTTCGGCTGCACAATCCATTCGCCGAGCATTTGCTTGCCTGGGTACAAAACGCATCGGCTTGGTAAGCCCCTACCCTGACTGGCTGACCCAAAAGAGCGCGACTTATTGGCGTCGTTGCGGGGTGGAAATTTGCGGCATCGAAGGACCTGAAACTCCCGGAGGATTTCATAATATCTATATGATGCGCAACGACTCCGTTTTAAGCGCAGCTAAACGCTTGCTTGTCCATAAACCAGATTTGATTTTGCTTGCCGGCGCAGGGATGCCCACACTTGGTCCAATCATGTCATTATCAGACCTCGGCATGCCAGCCATCTCTTCAAACTTCTGCATGGCTTGGCAGATCAATCAGATGGCAAAAGGTGCTGAAGAGGACACGGCGGCATTGCGCAACCTCTTGAAGCCTGACGCAGCTTGGCGCGCCAGGCTTATCGAACGGTTCCCTCGTGTCAAACGCTAGCGGCCTGGGTGATGGGTTAACCAGTGCTGCGCAATTGATGTGCGGGTGGTCGTCCAGATTCGCGCATCTCTCTGAACAAACTCAAGAACGTCATGCAGCGCCTGAACGCGTCCTGGTCTACCAATAATTCGCAGATGCAGCCCGACAGTTAGCATCGACTGGGAGCGCCACTTATCACCTTCGTACAGCAGACGCTTGAGCGTCTCGATTACATAGTTTGAAAAATCGCGCCCCTGCACAAACGCGGGAGACTCACCAAAAAAACGCATGTCATTCGTATCAAACTGATAGGGCAATACGAGCGCACGCCCTTGACCGATCGATACCCAATAGGGAAGCTCATCATTGTATGCATCGCTGTCGTACAACAGGCCAAGCTCGTATGCGAGTTCACGTGTATGGAGAGTTGGCGTGGATTTGCAGTGCCAACCAGTAGGTCGCACGCCGCTCGCTCGCTCAATCGCATCCAATGTATTGATCATCATGGCGCGCTCTTGCTCCCGACTCATTCCCGCCGGAGATTGCCACAACCAGCCGTGTGCGCATACGTCATGACCGCGACCCACGGCATCTTTCAATAAATCTGGTGTGCGCTGCGCAACGCGTCCACACACATTCAATGTGCACGGCAACCCGGCCTCGTCAAATTCTCGCAGCACTCTCCAGTAGGCCCTGCGCAAACCAAATTCAAAATGAGACTCCCGACATAAATCCGGTTCGGTCGTAACCTTGCTTGTGACTTCATGCATGGGTTCGTTGGACGCATCACCGTCAGCGAGGCTTAGCTCCGCACCCTCTTCCACATTGAGTACAAAGTTCAGAGCAACACTCGCACCGTTCGGCCAGTCAACAGCCGGACGTTGATCACGGTAGCCATACAAATCCCGGCGATCCATCACTCTCTCCTAAAGAGGTTTATGCTTGTCTGCTTGCTATTTATACAACGAGACAATTTGAGGATCGATCCCGGAGAACAGTCGACCCCTCGGACGAGCAAAACTTCCACCAACCTGCTTGATCGGCCGCATTCTCGCCAAGGTCAACGCCTGCAACGCAGCTGCCTGAGCCGGATCCACAACCGGAACGCCCACTTCAGCTGCCACCTGTTGTGCATAACCGGCAAGCACTGCACCGCAAAGCACGATGACATCTGAACCATCCTCATGTACTAATTGCTTTGATGCACGAATCAGGGCCTGCTTGACCGCTGGGTCTACCTCTGTAACCGTAAACGCACTAGGCACCTCTACAGCCCGCCATCTTGATACGCGCGAATTGATACCGTAGCTAGCGGTAAGCTCCTCGTACACCGGCACCATCGCAGCCCCAAGAGTTAAACAGCCAATTTTTCCACCAAGCATGCTTGCCGTAAGTAATGCCGCCTCCGCCATACCAACCACAGGGATATCTAGCATCTCTCGCAGTGCTTGCAAGCCGGTGTCGATAGAGACCCCCAACATCAGCACATCATGCCCTTCTTGATGGGTTGCTGCCAACCGTATCATCTCGGCCAACGCGATTGCATTCTCTGACCGGCTACTAATTATTGCGGGACCGTTTTGCGCAGTAAAGGCATGAATCGTCGCCACATCCCCCACAGCCTTCTGAGCATTGGCTCGCATACGCTCGGTCACATGCTGACTCGTATTTGGATTAATTAGTAGAATTTTCATCATCACTCTGCAAAGATCGTCGCAAGGTCAACTTCAGAATCGGCAGGCTCAAGATTCAAGCTACCTTCAATGTGCGCAAGGTGTTCGAGCATCATTTTCTGAGCGCTCTCGATGTCACGCTTAGCGATCGCATCGGTGATTAAACTATGTTCATCTGCACGACAACTAGATGCAGTCGGCGCGTCATACAAAAAAATAATTAGGCACGTTAATGTAGAAAGCTCTCGCATGGTTCGCGCCAAGGCCTGATTGCCCGCCAGCTCAGATAACAGCATATGGAACTCGCCAGACAGGCGCACGATCATGCGCTTATCCTCGCGGCGCCGAGCATCTTGCTCAAGAGCGCAGTGTTGGCGCAGCCGCTCGATGCGCTCGGGCGTAAGGTTTTCGATCAGACGCCTAACTAACTCAGGCTCGATGAGCCGACGCGCCTCAAAGACATGGACTGCTTGTTCAATCGTGGGGCGCGCAACGTAAGCGCCGCGCTGCGGATAAATATCAACCACTTGCTCATGCGCAAGGCGCGCAAGCACCTCACGAATTCTGGCTCGGCTTACCTTGAAAATCTCGGCAAGACGTTCTTCGACGAGCTTTGTCCCCGGATGCAACCGGTGTTCGAGAATCGCCACATAAATTTTCTCGTAGATCTCGTCTTGCGTGTTTTCTCGTTGCAGCCGAGCAGAAACCTTAGATTGCATAAGAGCCTCGATCGATGCATATTTTGATCACAACATTACTTCCATTCAAACAATTGTCCCCAGCCTTTGATGCCAGCCGGATTCGCGCCCACTGCGCGTAGCGCACCCCAAATCGTCGTGCTTACGGTATCGAGCAACGGAATACGAGTTTGCGACTCAAACCGATCGGCTAGCTGCGCCGCGCGCAAGTTTGTGCAGTACGTGACAATTGCATCTGGTTTGGATTTACTGACCTGCAGTAAGTCAGACTCAATCTCCGCAGGCTCAACCAACGCAAAATCAAAGTTCACAGAAATTTGGCGATGAGTCTCTGCGACAACTTCGATTCCAATCTTCGCGTAATTCGCAATAATCTTTTCTTGAACGTCACTGGTGTACGGTGTCACTAAGCCTAATCGCTTAACCTGTTTGATCGCCAATAACTCGTTTAATGCAAGAATTGCCGTCGACGCACGAGTTCCGGTACGCTCAGTAATCCTCTCACAAAGCAGGACATCTTTCTCGAATCCCATCCAGCCCGCGGAGGTCCCACTCCAAGTGATCACGTCGGGATTTGCATCTGCAAGTAGTTCTGCTGCACTTAATATTTTACTATCATTAAACTGTCCAAGTGCTTGATCAGAAAGAGATATCTGCGTTACGCGAAATCGACTAAAGTGTGCCGTTATGCCAGGCATCCCCGCAACGATCGAACTCGTCAACGGCTCAAGCGCGGTGTTTGACGACGGCGTCAGTACCCCAATGCGAATTGGCTTGTCCACAATCACTCCATTTATGTCAACATTAGTGTAAATACCATTGTTGACAATATATTACTTAATTACTATGGATCCCACCATGCTCTGGCATGGCTTTTGCTTGGTGAACTTACAGCAAGTGCTGTGCCACCCAAAATAAGGGCAAGCCGACCCGTGTGGCGCCCATCTCAAGGATATAAACCTAATTATGTATGCACTGTTGTTGACAATCATCTGCCCCAAGTTGGGGAAATCAACCCCAGTGTCAGCCATCAACGGAATTTTCTAGCATGCCTGACTTACTAGATCTCGTTATCACCAATGCCCGCGTTGCAACGGCTGCCGACACGTTTGACGCCCACATCGGCATCAAAGACGGGAAGATTATGTTGGTGGGAAACTATTTGCCGGCGGCCAAGAGGACAATCGATGCGGCCGGCCGAGTGGTCACCCCTGGCGGAGTCGACGCGCACTGCCACCTTGATCAGCCAATGCCCGCTCCGATGAAAATGGCAGACAACTTTGAGACGGGCACTCGCTCGGCAGCCTGTGGCGGCACAACGACCGTGATTCCCTTTGCCGCGCAAGAAAAAGGCCAATCTCTTCGCGACGCCGTCAAAGACTATCACTGTCGCTCAGATGGGTGCGCGCACGTTGATTACGCCTTCCACCTCATCGTCAGTGACCCGACACCTGCAGTGCTGAACGAGGAGCTTCCCGCATTAATTGCTGAGGGCTATACGTCGTTCAAGATCTATATGACCTATGACGATCTCAAGCTCAACGATGGTCAAATTCTAGATGTATTGTCTGTCGCCAAACAACACGGCGCAATGGCCATGATCCATGCAGAGAACGCAGACTGCATCGAGTGGTTAACTCGCAGGCTAGAGGCAGCCGGTCAGACAGCCCCACGCTTTCATGCACACTCCCGACCCATGCTGGTCGAGCGCGAAGCCACGCACCGCGCGATCGCCTTGTCTGAGTTGGTCGATGTCCCTATTCTGATTGTCCACGTCTCAGGTAAAGAGGCGGTCGAGCAAATCCGATGGGCTCGCGGCCATGGCCTACAGATTTTCGCTGAGACCTGTCCTCAATACTTATTTCTCACCGCTGACGACTTGGGGATCGATGACAGCTACTTGGGCGCACGATGCATCTGCAGTCCACCGCCCCGAGATCGAAGTAACCAAGAGGTTATCTGGAACTCTTTGAGAGATGGATTGTTTTCAGTGTTCTCGTCGGATCACGCACCCTTCAATTACAACAGTCCAGACGGCAAGAAGCTTGACGGAAAAGAACAACCGTTTCGTCACATCCCTAACGGCATACCTGGACTCGAAACGCGTATGCCTTTGCTTTACTCCGAAGGCGTATTGACCGGTCGAATCTCTTTGAACAAGTTCGTAGAACTAACGTCAACCAATCCAGCAAAAGCCTACGGGCTGCACCCGCGTAAAGGAACCATCGCGCCTGGGGCCGATGCAGACCTGGTCATCTGGGACGAGACAGACGTCACGATCCAGAACAGTGCCCTGCATCATGCCGTCGACTACACCCCTTATGAGGGTATCCAATTAAAGGCTTGGCCGGGTTTAACACTCAGTAACGGTGAAGTGGTATGGGATGGTCAAAATTTTCTGCCGCGTTTAGGTAAGGGGAAATTCCTAACGTGCGGCAAGCCAACACTCATGACCTCTGCTCGCTAGGAAGAAGTCATGCGCATCTTACTGATCAATCCAAACATTTCACCGAGCGTTTCGGAGTTAATCGACGCAGAGGCAAAGCGATCAGCAAGTCCGGGCACCAGCGTCCAAACCGTCACTGCCCCCTTCGGCGTGGCGTATATCGAAACGCGCTTCGAAGCGCTAATCGGCGCCTACGCAGCGGCGCAACTTGCGGGTGAGCAAGCTGGTAACTATGACGCCGTTGTGGTTGCTGCTTTTGGCGACCCAGGCTTGCCTGGCCTCAAAGAAGTACTCCCTTGCCCAGTAGTCGGACTAACGCAAGCTGCGCTAGCAAGTGCATGTCTTTTAGGGCACCGCATCTCGATTGTCGCGATTTCGCGCCGAATACGTGCCTGGTATCAAGAAACCGTTGATTCCTACGGCTTGGGTAGCCGACTAGTGAGCATTCGTAGCCTAGATGAACCACTTCCCAATATTGGTTCGATTCAACAGGACAAAGCGGCAAGTCTGATCGCAACAGCAAACTTATGCGTGAGTGCGGACGGTGCGGACGTCATTATCCTAGCGGGCGCCCCGCTCGCAGGGCTCGCACGCAGCTTATCTGGCAAGCTCCCTGTGCCCGTTGTCGACGGCGTGTCGAGCGCCGTTCGCCATGCCGAAACATTACTTCGCTTAAACCCCGGACAAACAACAACTGGAAGCTTCTCCCCGCCTCCCGAAAAACCAAATGCAGGCCTTCCAGCCTCGATCGAAACTTTGCTCAGCCAGGGGCATCAACGACTTCAAACTCACCAAAAGGACGCATCATGAACAGCAACCCTACCGCCGTTACCCGCCTAGCTGCTGCATTAGGCGCACTATTACTATCTGCAACATGCCTACACGCCAATGCCCAGGATAAACTGCAAATCGCAGGCAACTTCGCAACCTCGCATCCGAGTAGCGTAGCGGTAGAAAAAATATTTAAAGCTGAAGTTGCGCGATTGACCAACAATACCCTTCAGGTAGACGTATTTCCAGCAATGCAGTTGGGTGGTGCCAAAGAAAATGTCGACGGCGTGCGAGCAGGAACGTTAGGTTTGACCTGGGTTGGTGCGGCTTTCATGTCGCGCATTGCCCCGGAGATCGAAGCGGTCAGCCTTCCCTTCGTCTTTAAGAACCGTGAGTCTGCCTATCGCGTAATTGACGGTCCAGTTGGTAAGGCCATCGATCAAAAACTACTCGACAAGGGCTTTGTCGTGCTAGGTTGGATGGAACTAGGCATGCGTCATGTGACCAACAGCAAAGGCCCAATCAAAACAGTTGCCGATTTGAAAGGCATGAAGATCCGCATGCAGCCGAACGAAACTCATCTTGCCTCATTCCGTGCCCTTGGCGCTAACCCAGTTGCGATGGACGTGAAAGAGCTTTATTCGGCACTCGAGCAAAAAGTTGTCGATGGCCAAGAGAATCCGTACACCGTCATCGATGCCAACCGCTTTGCTGAAGTACAGAAGTACTTATCAAACTCATCGCATTTCTTTGACTTTATCGTAGTCGTTGCAAGTAAACGTGTTTTCGACAAAATGAGTCCAGCAAATCAGACTGCTGTGAGACAAGCCATGGCTACAACTGTCGCTTATCAGCGCAAGTTGGCCGCCGAGGACGAGCAGAAATCCCTGAACAACCTCAAAGGCAAAATGACATATACAGAAATCCCAACAGAGACCTTTGAGCAGATGCGTAAATTGACAGCTCCAGTCGTTGAAAGTGTCAAAAAGCGTGCCGGTGCTGACCTGGTGAATCAAGTACTGGCAGAGACCTCAAAATAAACAAGAGACAAGACGGACCACGATAATGAACGCAATCCAAATACCCTACGATACGAGCACAACTCTTGGGAAAGTATTTAGAGGATTGGATTTCGTCTTTATCGCGGCTGTTGTATTAATTTTTGCTTTTATGGTGGGCATTGTTTCCGCCCAAGTTGCTTTACGGTACGGCCTAAACATGTCGATCGACTGGGCGGATGAGTCCGGACGTCTGGCATTTGTCTGGGTCGTATTCCTCGCAATTCCACTTGCGGTAGCCCAAGGCGCTCACATCGGTATCGATTTATTCGTCGACAAATTCTCCGCTAAGCAACAACGTCTGATTAAAAAAGTGACGGCTGCTGTCTGTGCCGCACTTTGCTACGCCATCGGCTGGTCCTGCGTTGAGCTTTGCAAAGACCAATGGGACGAAAAAATGGCAACGCTGGATATTAGCGTCGCATACTTTTTCGTAGCCGTTGGTATTGGTATGTTCTACACGGGTATGCATTTAACCCGAATTGCACTCACCGACCCACCTAGCAAGCAAGTCGGAGACGCTGAATGAGCACCTTTGTTGTCATTGGTTTCATAGCGGTTGCCTTATTAGGCTTGCCAATCGCATTTGCCATGGGTTTGAGTTCCATAATCGCAATCTGGTTATCCGGAATCGATATCTCGATCATCCCGCAGCGCATGATGTATTCCGTCAACTCGTTTCCGCTGATGGCTATCCCCTTCTTCATGCTCTCCGGAGAGCTGATGATCAAAGCCGGGATTATTGAACGTTTAATCTCTTTTGCTAATGCGCTAGTGGGTCGCGTGCGCGGCGGCCTCGCTCACGTCACCATGCTTTCAGGCGCTGGGTTGGCCACCGTCTCTGGTACTGCGGTATCTGATGCGAGCGCCCTTTCTGCTATTTTGGTTCCATCTCTGTCAAAAATTTATGACAAGGGTTTTGCAAGCGCGATCGTTGCTGCTGCAGCAAACCTCGGTCCAATTATTCCGCCATCTGCTGCGATGATTGTTTATGCCTTTATGGCAGGCCCCTCCGTCTCTGTTGGAGGAATGTTCATGGCAGGTGTCGTGCCGGGACTACTAATCACCGTCGGTTTTATGATCTTGTGCTCATGGATTGCTAGCAAGCGGGGATGGCACACAACTGGTCAGCCCTTTCAGTTTAAGCACTTGTTGCAGGAAACGCGCCGCTCGGCCATCGTCTTGTTCATGCCATTACTGATTATCGGTGGAATCATTGCTGGCGCTTTCACCGCTACTGAGGGCTCTGCAATCTCGGTCGTCTACGCCTTGATTTTAGGGTTCTTTATCACGCGAACATTAAAACTCTCTGATCTTCCAGGCATCATCGTACGCGCTGCAATTACGACCGCTGTCGTGGGTGCACTTATAGCCTTCGCTTCGGTCATTACATACTTAATGACAGTGGATTTAATGCCGCAAAAGCTGTCTGAGCTATTGTTCACGATTACCAAAGATCCGATCATCTATTTACTACTCATCACCGTTTTACTTTTTATTGTTGGCATGTTCCTCGAGTCAAACTCTGCCTATATCATGCTGGTGCCTCTACTCCACCCGATTGCTCTTCAATATGGAATCGACCCACTTCACTTTGGCTTTCTCTTCGTACTTAACCTTGTCATCGGCATGCTCACCCCACCGGTGGGTGTCGTTCTATTCGTCGTATGTGGCGTGACGGGAATACGAATGCGGGAGCTTGTTACGAATATTTGGCCTTTCGTTGCTTTGATGTATGTAGTACTTTTGCTTTGCCTGTTTTTCCCTGCAATTGTGACCACCCTGCCTCGTGCGATGGGTTACTAGTAATATTTCTTGCACCTAACGGAGTTCATTATGTCTTTACTTAAACGATATCTAGTACCGCTGGCATTAAGCAGTTTGATCATGACCATGCCTACAGCGCAAGCTCAAAACATCACGATGAAAGTAATCGGTCAGCCTCTCGCGACCGGTAATATTCAAAAAAATCGTGAACAACCTTTTTTTGAGCAGCTCGCTGCGAAAACAGGGTTGCCTATCACCGTTGAATACAAGCCAATGGACACGCTCGGCATCAAGGACACGGAACAACTTCGCGTGATGAAGACCGGCCTGTTTGACTTGGTCTCATTGCGCTTCTCCCAAAACTCACGCGATGAGCCTTCGCTCATTGGTTTGGATTTGGTCGGCGGCAGTCCTGACTACGCCACAAGCCGCAAAGCTGCCGATGCTTGGGCACCCATCTTGGATGCACGCCTACAAAAACAATTCGGTATCAAGCTTTTGGGGCACTGGCCTTTCGGACCACAAATGCTGTTCTGCAAAAAACCAATTGCACAACTCACTGACGTGAAGGGCATGAAAGTTCGCGTAACAGACCAAATCATGGCGAAGTTCCTAGAGTCACTCGGTGCAACACCCGTGCCAATGGGCTTTAGCGATGTTCACCAAGCGCTCTCACTGGGCGTGGTGGACTGTGCTGTGACGGGGCCAAGCTCGGCTAATTCTGCCTCATGGACCGAAATCGTGACGCACCAGTTGCCGCTCGGCTTCCAAATGGGTTTCAACGGTTACGCAATTTCGCTTAAGACCTGGAACCGTTTAAATCCAGCGCAACAAGCAAAGCTTCAAGCGGCATTCACCGACTTGACCAATGATATCTGGAAATACTCAGAAGAGTTGTATCAAGATGCACTGCGCTGTAACGAAGGTAAAGATCCATGCACGACAGGCAAGAAATTTAAAGTAATCACCGCCAAAGTATCCGACACAGACATCAAGCTCGTCGGCAGCGTAGTGGACAAACTTTCCTTTCCCGCTTGGGCACCTGTTTGTGACAAGACAAACCCAACGTGCTCCGCTGATTGGAAAAAAGCTGTTGGTCCAATCCTTGGCGTGAAATAAGGTACCAGCATGAAAACACGGCTAGAGAGTTTATTAAGCATCCTGTTTGGTGGAATTTTTAGTGTTTTGGTTATCGTCGTGACTATCGAGACGATTGTCAGAAAACTTTTCAATATTTCTCTACAAGGAGCAGATGAATTAGGAGGCTATGCGTTGGCGATTGGGTCAACACTTGCCTTCAGTCTAGCCGTGTTTGGTAGGAACCACATTCGTGTCGATGTATTGCATGAAAAACTTCCGCGTTGGCTCCAAGGATGGATGAATTGGTTTGCGGCAACGAGTATGGCTGCGTTCGCTATCTTTTTGTGTTTTGTCACGATAAACGTACTGACCGATTCAATCAGTTACAGCAGCACAGCACAAACACCATGGGCGACGCCTTTGATTTACCCTCAGTCCATTTGGTACGCCGGTCTCGTTATTTTTGCCTGTGTATCGTCTGTCTGGGCGGTTCGCGCGACGTATCTGTTAGCCACGGGTCGAACCACTTTACTGAATGAGGAATTTCAGCCTAAAAGTGCTAAGGAGGAGCTGAAAGAAGAGCTCGACGATCTGGCACAGCGTTCGAACATTTCTGAGATTACAAATAGATCATGAACCCAACCATCATCATTCTTGCATTTTTGATCATGGTTCTCATGATGATTGCTGGTGTTCCCATCGCAGTATCGATGGCGCTGGTAGGCGTTATAGGCGGGATATCAGTCTATGGCATGCCATTTATGAATTCAATTGCACCCGTGTTATGGGGTGTTCAAAACGAGAACCTACTCACATCGATCCCTCTATTCATTTTGCTGGGTGAACTATTGCTGAGGTCTGGCATTGCAGATCGAATGTACCTTGCATTGTCAGCTTGGTTTGGTCGATTACCTGGCGGCTTACTGCATACGAATATCGGTAGTTGTGCGTTATTTGCAGCAACTTCAGGATCTTCCGTCGCGACGGCTGCAACGATTTCGACGGTTGCGCTGCCCTCGCTTATGAAGCGCGGCTATCCCATCAGACCGTCATTGGGAACGATCGCGGCAGGCGGGACGCTCGGGATTCTTATCCCGCCTAGCGTCAATATGATCATTTATGGATCACTGACTAGCAATTCAATTGGCAAACTTTTTATCGCAGGAATTATTCCTGGTCTCTTGCTAACCGGCTCTTTCATGCTTTATATCGCCATCACTAGTCTTTTAAGCGGTAATGCGATACGCGAAGAGAAAGTATCTTTCAGCGATAAGCTAAAAGTGTCGGTACACCTGATTCCTCCACTGATCGTATTTGGGGTAGTCATGGGTAGCCTGTATTTCGGTATAGCAACAGCAACTGAAAGTGCCGCCCTAGGGGTCACCACTGTCGTCCTGTTTGTTTTGAAGTCAGGACGATTGAATTGGGCACTATTACGCGGCTGTTTTATTTCTACAGCGCGTGTCTCAGGCATGATCTTATTGATTATCGCCGCTGCCTTTATTCTGAACCTAACGATCAGCCTAACCGGTGTTGCCGAGATCATGACTAAATGGGTGACAGGCCTCGGACTCTCGAAGACTACTTTAATATTGGGCTTGATTTTGTTTTATCTGTTACTTGGTATGTTCATGGATGTTTTATCTATGATGGTCGCGACCATACCAATCACCTACCCAATTGCGATCGCTCTTGGGGTCGATCCAATCTGGTTTGGAATCTTCGTGATTCTGATGTGCGAACTAGGCCTCATCACACCACCCGTTGGGATGAATCTATTTGTTGTGCATGGGATACGGCCTGACAAGGGTGGCATTGAGGACGTAATGTGGGGCGCATTACCCTATGCAGTCATCATCATCTTATTCACTATTTTCTTAATGATCTTCCCAGAAATCGTCACCTGGTTGCCTAGCCAGATGTAGAGACGTTGCGTCTGAGAAAATCAACAAATACCCCACTGACTTTCTCTGGCTGCTCCTGTTGCACCCAATGCCCGGCCCCCTCGATCAGATGGGTGCCTTGCATTTGGGTGGTCAAGGTTTTCTGTACAGACTCAAGCCCACCAGGCGTCTGGTAGACACCCCAATCGCTTTTGCCACCAATAAAGATACACGGCACATCAATCGTACGACCAGCGAATATTCTCAGCTCTCGATCAAGCCGCCCAATTCGATAACCTTGCAAACCGCCCTGAAAGCCGGTGCGACCGTACTCTTCACTGTAAATCTTTAATTCAGAATCAGGTAGCCACTTACACGCAGTGATCTCTGTAGCCGAAGGCATTTCAGGCTCGACTGACTCAGCCATCCCCATATCTAAATCCATCACGTAGTAACGCGGCAGCTTCTCCCACTCGCTGGCGATCAACGCCTTAAGCGGAAACGGATTATTCTGGCGCCAGTCTGCGCTTTTCATGTGATAGTAGGCTCGCAAAAAGTTATGCAGCCCTTGTTTGGCATGCCACATATTTTCGTTCGCAGGTTCTGTCGCGTAGTACATCTGGTAGTACTTACGCGGCGGCGTGAGCGTTGCCAAATCCTCATTGATCGGGTTTGGTGCTTGGGGCACCACAGCCTTATTCGCCGTATCAAACGGCCAGGGGTCCGGCGCACCACGAAAAGGTGAGCTCATGAGAATGACCGAGCGAAAGATATCTGGTCGTGTAAGGGCACACCAACCTGCAAGCGGCGAACCTTGATCATGACCAAACACACCCGCAACCGACTTATACCCAAGTGCCGCCACTAACGCGAGCATATCGTTGATCTTATTGAGCGTACCAAAAGGACGCAGATCGTCGCCATACTTGACATCTGTGCCACCGCTGCGGCCATAGCCACGAACGTCAGGAGCAATCACGTGATAGCCAGCTTGGGCCAGTGGTTGCATCACTTTTCGCCAACTGTACGCAAGCTCTGGAAACCCGTGCAACAACAACACTAGCGGACGACCCGGCGTCTCGAAACCGGCCTCAAGAACATGGAACGTGATGCCATTGACGTTTGGAACGAAGCGCGAACGTACGCCCGAGGGTAAAACCGCAGCGCTTAAAGGTGTCATCTGGATCAGGCCTGTCTAGTGGGTTTAGTTTTTGTACCAGTCTTTAACGGCCTGAACATAACGCTCAACACCCTGTGTCACCGTCGCTGGCTGCAACGCACCGTAAGACAAACGTTGGTAGTTAGCGCGGCTGGTATCCGTCAGTCCAAAGGCAAAACCTGGAATTGATACAACCTTATGCTTTTCTGCCATGGCGCGATTAAAGGCCAGTGGATCTTGCCCCTTTGGTAGACCAGGCAATTTCATTAACACATAAAACGCGCCTTGCGTTTGCGGGAATTCAGCCAGGTCGCCAAGGCCGCTCAAAATGTCATACACATCCTTGCGCACACTCGAGAGCGCATGCACTTTGGGCTGAACCCACGCGCGTCCAAACTTCAATACCTCAGTTGCCAATAGTTGCGAAGGAATCGGCGAACAGATCAAGTTTGTGTCCTGAACCTTATTCATCGCGTCAAATAAATCAGATGGGAAGACAACATACCCCAACCGCCAACTCGCCATTCCATAATTCTTAGACATCGAGAAGAACGAAAGCGTGTGCTTCTGCGCACCAGGTAATGAGGCTGGCGAGAAATGCTTTACGCCGTCGTATGTGAAATACTCGTAGGCTTCATCGCTAAAGTGATAGATTCCTTTAGCGGCACAAAGCGCGTTGACCGCAGTGAGAGACTCTTGCGAATACACAGCACCCGTTGGATTGTTGGGTGACACGGTCACAATCGCGCGTGTTCGAGGCGTAATGGCTGCTTCCAGCGCAGCTACATTTAAGCTCCAGTCGGCATTCATCGGGACCGGCACCGGCACACAACCCACCATCCTAATCGCCATTTCTTGATTGAAATAAAACGGCATCGGCAAAATGAACTCATCTCCAGGATCACCGACCGCCATGACAGAATTCAAAAACGCCATGTTGCTGCCAGCTGTCGCCATCACAATGGACTCGGAACCAACGTCAATGCCATTTTCTGTGGCGAGTTTCTTCTGCAACGCCTCAATGAGGCTCGGCATACCGAACACAGCTTGATACTTATTAAGATTGACGTCGGCCATCAGTCTTGGCACAGCAGCGACGGCTTCGGTGGGAGGGCCATAGTTCACAACGCCCTGCCCTAACGAGATCGTCCCAGGATTGTCACGAACCAGTGCGGCGATGGCGGGAATGATTGGAGCGTCGACCGCATCCATACGTAAGGAATGACGTTTCATTAGCAAAATGAATACCTTAGGGTTGAATGTTTTCAAAAGTTTACACCGAGCTTACGTCCCCCCTCCACTAAAGCTCATCAGCAAGCGCAATAGCTGTTATCACTAGTTACTTGATCAACGAAGCGATGGTACATTCAATCACACGCCAAATGTGGATAACGACGCATGCGGAAAAGACTCTTCAAGGAGAAACTAATGAAATTAATAAGACGAGCTAGCGCAGCGTTTGTTATTGCGACGACGTTCAGTTTGGCTTCTGCGGTCGCTCAAACCACTCCGGCTACGATTAAAGCCCCGCCCAAACAGATTCCTGCGATCGAGCAAGGCGCATTGGATATCGTCAAAGCAATGAGCACCAAACTTGCAAGCTCTAAAACGCTGCAGTTTCAGGTCCGTGTCCAATCCGAGGCGCCATCGCTTGACGGCATTACCGTGATTTACACCTCGAACTCCGACTTCGCACTACAACGTCCAAATAAGCTATCCGTCATTGGTTCCGGTCAAGGCACACCTGGCGAACTGATTTATGACGGCAAGTCAATCGTTGCTATTACTCCGCAAACAGATCTAGTTGCATTTAGTAAAGCGCCGAGCAATATCGATGACATGGCTGAATATGTGTTTCAAAAAGCTGGGCTGTATTTTCCAGGCGGAATGATCTTATTGTCCGATCCATATGCCAACATTACAGGCGATCTGCGCGCTGCCTTCATCGTCGAAAAATCTAAGTTGGTTGGCGGAGTTGAGACCGACGTCGTTGTCCTAGCGGGCAGCGGCGTAGAGGGACAGTTTTGGATTGGGTCCCAAGACAAACTGCCCTACATGATGACAATGATCTATACAAAAGAGCCTAACCGCCCACGCGTGACTCTCGAGTTCAGGGATTGGAAGGTGAATCAGGAAATTGACGCAAAGCGCTTCGACGTCAACAAGGTAGCGAACGCTATCAAAGTTGATTTCGCACGCGCCGATGCGCCCCTGAAATAATCGCCAAGGAGAACAAACATGAAAAAACTTCTCGCATTTATCTTGCTTGCTCTTGCTGGCCTCACCACAATGCCTAACGAAGCGCAGGCCTTTTGGCATGGACGTTATTGGGGTGGTGGTGGCTTTTATCATCCTGGTTGGGGTTGCGGTTGGCGCTGCGGCGGACCCGGCTGGCGAGGACCAGGTTGGGTTGGCCCAGGCTGGGTTGCGCCTGCTGTCGTCGCTGGCGCAGTGGGTGGCGCCGTGGTTGCAGCCCCCCCCTACGCACCACCTGCACCAGTAGTCGAGTACAGCTCTGTTCCACCTATCGGCTCGGTCTTTCCAACTTTACCCGCCGGTTGTGTACTTGCTCCGCGCAACGAGATCAACTTTTATCAGTGCGCGGGATACCGTGTCAGACCACTGTATGGTCAAAATGGTTTGCACTATCGCGTCGTGCCGGAGTAACTAATCGAGGACTGAATAAATAAAAAGCCAACATATCGCATGTTGGCTTTTTTAACACTCGAGCAATCAGACCTCTTATTTGTAATCTCCGGTCAAATGCAAACTCTCAATTGCCGTAATTAGTTTGCTGAAGCTATCTCGATCAGTTGCATTCAATGGCTCATTATCAGGGCGCGATTGCAAAAGAATCTCCGCATCTTCCAAGTCCCGAATAACCTCTAGCGCCTTCACATTCTTCTCTTTCTCCGTTCCCTTAATAAGCTGATGCAAGTTGAAATAGAGCGTCGATAAACTTTGATGCTCTAGCTCTGCACTGATTGGAAACTTGCTTTTAAAGACACTACCTAAAGCAGTTTTCGCTTCACCGACAGTTTTTGCATGCCGTAAGAAATACTTCATATTCTGAATGCGGTTACCAATCTCGAACTGATAAGTAGCCAACTGCGACTTATTTTTTTGCTCGATTTCGTAGTGATGCTGAATTTGCTGTAATGCTGCGGCACCACCCGTAATGACGACGGAGGATAAAAACCACATCCCGACCGAGCTATTCAGAAACTCCATGACTTTTCCGCCAAGTTTCTTTTCAGCCTGTTTCAATTGCGCGCCAACTAGGCCTGCCTCTGCTCTATATTTTGCAGCCTCAGCTTCCAGCTGTAGGCGCAACTCGTGGCGGAAACGCTCTTCCGCTTCAATTACCTTTCTTTTTTCATCGTCTAGCATGGACTATCCTTTTCACGTCTTAATAAGCGACGCACTCATTTCCCTCAAATTGAGCTCGTGCAATCAAACCATTTACAACTGAAAAAGTGGTCGTACAAAACAATGATTGCACGCGAGGCCCCCAGTACCCACCAGCCACGAACGTGCCGTCGTTGCGAATATAGGTCAAGAGCCTGACATCGCCATTTTGAGTAATCGAGGTCGGAGCGCCCCAGGTCGCTTCAAGCGTTTGCTCAGATCGGCCAATCCAGGTCTGCAGGTTCGCCTGATAGTTCGCCACATCGGCGCAAGCAGTTAGGACAAGTGCCAGGCAAGCCACCAGCAGTTTCAAGTGTTTCATGCGCCTCTCCAAGGAATTTCGAAAAGTTTACACCTGACTGAATACGGTCACTTAGGTAAGGGTTGGCATATTGCGCCCATGTGCTTATTACTGTTCCCAACGTTACAGTTATGCTGAGAATCTTGACAGCCATTTACTTGCCCATTTGGGAAAACCACGCACCATTTAGCTTGCTGTGCCGTGGCTGACGTGAATACACCAAGGAGCCCAATCACTAAAAAAAATTCATAATTGCTTTCATATTGACTAGTTAGCAGATAGTTTTAGAACTAAGAAAGAGACGAGAACATCGCAAACGACTCTAGTTCGCGGGGCATGCATTCGATAATGGCTTTCCCTCGAGGCGATCTTTCACCCACGACAGATAGAATGGTTTGGAGGATCCAGGGGTCGTGAAGTGTGACTGCTCGCCTGGCAGCTGCATTCTTCCAACATTACCGCCTAATTTACACGCCTGATCTTGATACAGTTTGTGCATCATTGGAGGAACAGCCGTGTCTTTTGAGCCGAAATAAATCTGTATCGGAGCGATAGGCTTAACAACAGGAACTCCACCCTTTTGCATGGCCTCAGTCCAGGCAATAGTGTTCACAGGCTTTTCTTTTAATAACTTCGCGTAGCTTGTGCCATAGTTGAAATTAAATGTATCGCTAGCGGCATGCATACACTTCTTGCTATAGATCTCATTTGCGACTCTTACACCCTCGTCGGTGAAGATGTCAGACAACTTGAGCTCAGGAAATGCTGCTTGTGTGCCCCAATAAAACATCGTGGCATGCGTGAAATTAAATACATTATCCAAAAACATTTTTTGTGAATCTTGGAAATACTTATCAGCAGCGGCTTGATCAAGTTTCCCAGCAGGAACCAGTATCGAGATATCTTGCGGTGCCAAGGCAACGAAACCGACAATATCAAGATTATCAGCGGCGGTACCAGTCTGCTTGATGTAGTCAGGCATCCCAGCTAATGCTATTGCGGCTCCACCGCCCTGCGACCACCCATAAACGAGAGTCATCCTGTTGGCGCCGGTTTCCTGCATGGAAGCGGCAGCGCGCGCAGCATTGAGTGTATCCATACCGTTAGTTGCGGCAACACTATATTGATGTCTTCCACCACCACCCAAACCTTGGTAATCCGTCGCCACAAGAACATATCCCTCTTTCAGGAACTCCTCCATTGCGGGTATTCCATAATCAGTCCAAGAATTACCCCCGACCAAGAAATACTCATTCAACGGGACGGCAGGATCAACAACTTGCGACGGTCCACAGTTTTGTGCGGAGCCAGTCGTACCATGTGCCCAAGTCATCACGGGGCGGCCACCTGCTGGAATAGGCCCAACGGGTGCAACGACCAGCGCAGTCGCAATCGTTTTGCGACCAGCAACATCGGAGGAGATATACGCAATCTTCCATGCCTGAGCCCCTTTCACAGAGGTCTCAATGACTTCCTTTTTGATCACCTGACCTAATTTACCTTCGGGAGCCATTTTCATGACTGACGCATAAAAGGGCTGCATCGATGGGTTGGCATGAGTTGTAGAGAAGCCTATGGCAAACAAGGAGCCCAGCGCTACGATTGATAGAATTTTTTTCATAATGACCTTGGGAAAATTCGAGAACAACCAAATTAATTGGGAATATTAGACTTATAAACATGATTCTGAAGCGCTACAGGAACAGGCTGGCTCTCAGACGGTGGAATCATCACCTCGATATAAGACGCTCCGTCAAAAGAATTTGCTTTTTCTATCGCAGCATCCAGTTCTGCAACCGTCGCGACTTTTGCGCAGAACCATTCACTGCAGCCCATCGCAGCGGGTAGCTGAGCGTAATTCCACTTAGCTAAATCGTCGTATTTCCAACCGATTTCGCTGACCACAATCTCTACACCATACAGCGCGTTGTTCAGGACAAAAATGATTGGCTTAATACCGTAACGCCCCATAGTACCGATTTCATTGGCGGTCAGCTGATGCGATCCATCCCCTGTTACGACAATTGTGCGGCCTGCTTTGTTGGCCATGCAAATACCTTCTGTCGCCGGGGTAGCCCAGCCAATAGACCCCCACAACG
>JACCDX011269493.1_pt1 | contig 61425 bp, 56 predicted proteins | sample 7449681 | NCBI WGS metagenome assembly JACCDX01 (sample SAMN15323450, study PRJNA562643) | freshwater metagenome | isolation source: river surface water | place: USA:Blue River Watershed | collected 2017-08-18
CTGTTGGCCATGGTTAGGCCAAACACACAACCACTATGAACGACACAAAAGGAGTTCACGATGAACAAACAACAACTCATCGAAAAGATTTCATCTGAAGCTAACTGCACAAAAGCTCAGGCTGAAAACATCATCAACTGCGCTTTCGAGAACATCAAGAAAGCTGTGAAAAAGGGCGACGACGTAAAACTCGTTGGTTTCGGTACTTTCACAAAAGCAAAGCGCAAAGCTCGCACTGGTCGCAACCCACAAACTGGTAAAGCGATCAAAATCCCAGCTGCTTGGACTCCAAAGTTCCGCGCTGGTGCTGAATTCAAAGCAATGGTTAAGTAATTAACTGACGCTCTGAAAACAGTTCTTGATTGAACTTGAAAACCCGGATCACAAGTCCGGGTTTTTTATTTTCTCTCGCCGCCAAACTGCCATTTACCACCTTGCAGATCCCGGAGGTACGGCGTACCTTGGAGGCATGAAGAAGATTGGCGTATTGACGAGTGGTGGTGATGCTCCCGGAATGAATGCCGGAATCCGTTCCGTGGTTCGGACGGCGATTTCCCAAGGCGCGGAAGTGGTCGGAATCATCGGAGGCTACTCGGGAATTCTTGAAAAGCGCTTTCAAGACATGAATTTGCGCTCGGTCGCCAATATCATTCAAAGAGGCGGCACTATTTTGAAAACCGGCCGATCCCTCGAATTTATGAAACCCGAATTTCGCAAACAAGCCGCTGAGAATTTGCAAGCAGCAGGCATCGAAGGCTTGGTTTGTATCGGAGGAGATGGCTCTTTTCGCGGAGCTCACGCTTTGTGGCAAGAACATCAGATTCCGGTGACCGGCATTCCCGGCACCATCGATAACGATATATTTGGCACTGAAAACACAATTGGCTTCGACACGGCGGTAAACACGGCTTTGGAGTGCATCGACAAAATTCGCGACACGGCCGCCAGCCATGATCGTTTGTTTATTGTCGAAGTCATGGGTCGAAATTGTGGATTGATCGCCTCGCATGTGGGTTTGGCCGGAGGCGCCGAATTGATTTTTGCGCCGGATCTCGTGATCACAGTCGATCAAGCCGTTGAACGCATCAAAGCCGGAATGAACAAAGGCAAAACCAGTTCCATTCTCGTCGCGGCCGAAGGGCAAAAGCCCGGTCGAGCTTATGATTTGGCTGAACAGATTCGCAAGAAAACCGGATTGGATGCCAAAGTCTGCATCCTGGGACACATTCAGCGCGGCGGAACACCGACAGCGAATGATCGCATTCTCGCCAGTCAGTTGGGCGCTGCCGCTGTTGATGGATTGCTCAAAGGCGAGCGAGATGTCATGTTCGGCATGCAGGGAAACCAAATCGTCAAAGTACCTTTTGAAACTGCCACCACCCAAGTGAAGTCGACTCCGAAAGAGTATTTGAACCTCGCCAACATCTTGGCGAATTGACGCCGACAGGTACGGCGTACCTTCGGATTGACTCCTTGAGAAACTCATAATCTTATCAATAAGTTACCTTAAGGAGGATTTAACTATGCGTCGACTTTTAGTCTCTGCACTGATGGCTTTGCCTTTGCTCGCTGCTTGCACCAAAAAAAATACGAATGAAATTGTCGTTGGACATTTTGCTTCAATGACGGGTTCTGAAGCCACCTTCGGTCAGAGCACAGATGAAGGCATTCGTTTGGCCATCGACGAAGTCAACGCTGCCGGCGGAATCAAAGGCAAGAAAATCAAATTGATCACCATGGACAATCAAGGAAAAGCGGAAGAAGCCGCAGCGGTCGTCACTCGCTTGATTGAGCAAGAAAAAGTCGTCGCCATTCTCGGCGAAGTCGCGAGCTCTCGCTCTCTGGCTGCAGCTCCCATCGCTCAAAGCAAAAAAATCCCCATGCTGACTCCAAGCTCAACCAATCCGAAAGTCACTGAAGTCGGCGACTTTATTTTCCGCGCTTGCTTCATCGATCCTTTCCAAGGAACTGTGATGGCCAAGTTCGCTGCCGAAAATTTGAAAATGAAAAAAGTCGCCATCTTGCGCGACGTGAAATCCGATTACTCGGTCGGATTGGCTGATTTCTTCACTGCCAAGTTCAAAGAACTGGGTGGCGAAGTTGTTGCGGACTTGAGCTACCAATCCCAAGACGTCGACTTCAAAGCGCAATTGACTCAGCTCAAATCCAAAGGTGTCGAAGGTCTCTTCGTTCCTGGCTACTACACCGAAGTGGGCCTGATCGCTCGCCAGGCTCGTGAGCTCGGAATCACTGCCACTTTGCTCGGCGGTGACGGATGGGATTCTCCCAAGCTCTCGGAGATCGGCAAAGATGCGATCAACGGCGCTTACTTCTCAAATCATTACTCGACGGAAAGCAAAGACCCTGCAGCTGTGGAATTCATGGCCAAGTTCAAAGCCAAGTACAACAAGCAACCTGACGGTTTGTCTTCCGTGGCTTACGATGCGACTCGCATGTTGATCAAAGCGATGGAGTCTTCAACTGAAGTCACGGCCACTGCGATTCGCGATCAATTGGCGAGCATCAAAGAATTTGTCGGTGCAACTGGCAAAATCTCGATCGATGAAAAACGAAATGCTGTGAAGTCCGCAGTTGTTGTTCAGGTTCAGGGCGCAGAAAATAAATTCATCACTTCGATCAATCCCTAATGGAAGATTTCCTTCAACACATCATCAATGGAATGAGCCTTGGGAGCATTTATGCTCTCATCGCTCTTGGCTACACGATGGTGTACGGAATTTTGCAGCTGATTAATTTCGCTCACTCAGACGTTTACATGGTGGGCGCTTTTGCTGCGTACTACTCGGCTCAGCTGATGGGTCGAACGGATCAACCAGGTGTTTCCACTCTTGTCATTTTGCTTGTCGCCGCCATGGCTGCTTGCAGTCTCTTGGGCCTGGCCATTGAGCGCTTGGCTTACCGACCCCTTCGCAAAGCTCCCAAGCTCAACATTCTCATCACAGCGATTGGCGTCTCATTGTTTTTGCAGTATTTCGGTCAGGTCGTTTTCGGTGCTGATCCAAAAGTTTTTCCCAGTGTTCTTGAAAATTCTGTGATTGCTGATTTCGGCGGAGTGCAGTTGAAAACTCTCGATATCGCCGTTCTCGTGGTAACAGTGATCATGATGCTCGCTTTGAATTTTCTGATATACAAAACCAAACTCGGTCGCGCTATGCGGGCCGTTTCCACCAATATGAACGTGGCCTCTCTGATGGGAGTGAACACGGATCGAATCATTGCTTTCACTTTCGTAGTGGGATCTTCCTTGGCCGGAGTGGGAAGCGTTTTGGTCGGCATGAAGTATCCAAAAATTGAACCCTTGATGGGAATGCTGATTGGCCTTAAGGCCTTTGTGGCTGCTGTTCTCGGCGGCATCGGCAGCATTGGTGGCGCCGTTCTGGGTGGCTTGATCATGGGAGTTTCCGAGGAAATGGTGGTTGGCTATCTCTCTTCCACTTACCGCGATGCTTTGGCCTTTGGAATTTTGATTGTGATTTTGATTTTCAGACCAGCTGGTTTGCTCGGAAAAAACTCGGTGGAGAAAGTCTGATGCCCTCACTGTTGAAATCTCTCCGCAACCCGGCTTTGGCTTTTGGATTTTTCTGGATCTGCGGATTTGGAATGGATGCCGGATTTGATGCTTTCATCCAGCTCACTGTCATTTACATCATGATCAATATGATCTTGGCGATGAGCTTGAATCTGGTAAATGGCTACACTGGCCAATTCTCTTTGGGCCATGCGGGCTTTATGGCCGTGGGCGCTTATGTTTCAGGTTATTTGAGCAGCTTGATCACCTTGCCTTCTGGTCCTCTGCAAATTTTGTATTTTCTCTTGTTTGCCGTGGCTGGCGGAGTGATGGCTGCCGCAGCCGGTTGGGTGGTCGGCCTTCCTTCTCTGCGACTCAAAGGCGATTACTTGGCAATTGTGACTTTAGGGTTTGGAGAAATCATTCGAGTTCTTTTGCTCAACACTCAAGCAGTCGGTGGCGCTCGTGGCATGTATGGAATTACCGGCCCGACGGATTGGACTCTCGGCGGCCTAACCGTCAGCAAGTTTGTCACGGGTTACACTCACGCTCTGTTTTGGGTGGTCGTTTGCTTCGTGACGATTTGGCGCTTGGTTCGTTCTTCTCATGGCCGAGCGTTTCTCAGTGTGCGCGAAGACGAAGTCGCCGCTGAGGCCATGGGAATCAACACCACTCAAGCCAAAGTTCGCGCTTTTGTTTTGTCCAGTTTCTTTGCCGGCATCGCCGGTTCTATTTTCGCTCACTACGCCAATTACTTGAATCCCTCTTCCTTTGCTTTCATGCGCAGTATTGATGCCGTGATCATGGTCGTGCTTGGAGGCATGGGAAGCCTCACGGGCTCGTTGGTGGCCGCTGTCTTTATCACGGTGGTGCCGGAACTGCTGCGACCTCTGCAACAAATCACCGGCGTCGATTTGCGAATGGTGATTTATGCTTTGTCATTGGTCCTGCTGATGATCCTGAGACCCAAAGGACTTTTCGGAACATCTGAAATTTCTGATCTCATCCGAAGATTCCGCAAATCCAAGGTGGACGCATGAAATTGCTCGAAGCACGCGGAATCACCATGCAGTTCGGAGGCTTGAAAGCTGTGGACGACCTCAGCTTTCACATCAATCAAGGCGAATTGATGGGCTTGATCGGCCCGAATGGTGCCGGTAAAACCACAGTCTTCAATATGCTCACGGGGGTTTACAAGCCCACCAAGGGCGAAGTGATTTTCGGCGGACGCTCACTGATGGGCCTCAAGCCTTTTGAAATTTCTCATTTGGGAATGACTCGAACTTTCCAGAACATTCGACTGTTCAAAGATCTCAGCGTTTTGGAAAATGTGATGATTGCAGGCGGCCAGCATCTCTCTTATGGAATGACGGCTGCGGTTTTCCAAAATGACAATTTCAAACAACAGGAAAAAGTTCTGCGTGAAAAATCGCTGAAGCTTCTTTCCATTTTCAAGCTCGAAGACAAAGCCAATGATGAAGCGAGCTCACTGCCTTATGGTGAACAGAGAAAGCTTGAAATCATTCGCGCCTTGGCGACCGATCCCAAATTGATTTGTTTGGATGAGCCAGCCGCAGGCATGAACCACCATGAAACTCATCATCTGATGGAAACCATTTCCAAAATCCGTCAGGATTTCGGACTGACCGTTCTCTTGATCGAACACGACATGAAACTGGTCATGGGAATTTGTGAAAGAATTGTGGTTTTGGACCACGGTGTGAAAATCGAAGAAGGTCCGCCCAAACAAATTCAATCTTCTCCAAAGGTGATTGAAGCTTATTTGGGATCGGATTCCGAACTGCACGGAGGTCATTCATGAGTGAAATTCTCTCGGTTCGCGATCTCCATGTTTATTACGGTTCGATTCACGCTCTGAAGGGCTTGAGTTTTCATGTCAATTCCGGAGAAGTGGTTTCCCTGATCGGCGCCAATGGAGCCGGGAAGACCACCACTTTGCGAGCTCTTTCGGGAATCGTCGAATCCAAAGGCGAGATTTTCTTTCAAGGACAATCCCTGCAACAGTACAAAGCCTTTCAAAGAGTCAGCTTAGGCCTGGCCCAATCTCCCGAAGGACGAGGAGTTTTTCCCAGTCTCACAGTCTACGAAAATTTGGAAATGGGAGCCTACTCGCGTTTAGACTCGAAAGAGGAAATTCTCAAGGATTTGGAGCACTGCTTTGAGTTGTTTCCTCGATTGAAAGAGAGAACCAAACAATTGGCGGGAACAATGTCCGGAGGTGAGCAGCAAATGCTCGCCATTTCCCGAGCGCTTATGGCCCGCCCGAAGCTTCTTCTTTTGGATGAGCCTTCTTTGGGACTGGCGCCCAGAATCGTGTCGCAAATTTTCGAGATCATTCAAAAGCTGAACTCGCAGGGCATGACCATTTTGTTGGTCGAGCAAAATGCGCGCATGGCTTTGAAAGTCTCGCACCGAGCCTATGTCATCGAGACCGGCAAAGTCACCATGCAGGGCCTGGGATCCGACTTGCTTAACGACGATTGCGTTCGCCGCAGCTATTTGGGTGTGTGAGTGTGTCTCGTCAGCTCTCTGAATACCGGGAATTTCTCGACGCTCTTGAAAAAACGCTGATTGCCAAATCCGAGTTCCATTGCACTCCGCCTCTCAGTGAAATCATGCAAGAGCCTCGCTTGCTGGTGACTTTGAATCACTCGACTCCGCTTTCCTGGATTCCGGCGATTCTGACCTTGGCTCTGAAATCGATTGGCGCCGGCGGAGGAGACCGAACTCCCCGTGGCGTGGTCGACAAATGGTTTTACAGCAATCCTTTGACCAAGCCCTTGGCCGAATACTTGAGTCAATCCTATCAGCCGCAAAGTTTCGAGGATCTTCTGAGCAGTTTTTCGCAAGCTCAGCGCACGGATCTCGTGATTTTCCCTGAAGGCGCCAATTCCTTCTTTGGCAATGTGGCTGACATTCAAGAGTTCCGATCCTATCGTTTTGTGGAGTTGGCGATTCGCGCGGGGTCCCCGATTTTGCTCGCTGTCCACAAGGGATCTGAAGGCTGGAGCTTTCCTCTGCAGCTTCCCGCTTCTTGGGGTCCCTTCGTTCTACCATTTTCAAAATTTTTCGGCGAAATGATTTTGAAATCTTCGACTTTTAATTTGCCTCTGTTGCCGCACAAACTGGAACACTTTCAAATGTCCTGCGAACTTTACCGGCCGCAATTGCAACTGTCAGAGTTGAGTGAGGATCGCTCGCAAGCTCAGGAGCAACTCAAAGTAGAAGCCGAAAAAATCCGCCAGCGAATGCAGGACCTGTTGGCCGCTCTTTCTGAAAAATAAAAAGCCCCGGCTTTTCAGCCAGGGCTTTTCGACATGGATTTAACTTTTCAGATTATTATCTCTTCAACTGGATCACTTCTTCGAGCAGCTGATCTGTTGTTGTGATGGTCTTCGCATTGGCTTGGAAACCACGCTGATTCTGGATCAGATTGACGAATTCAGCAGCCAAGTCGACTGTTGATCTCTCCAAAGACTTCGCGAAAAGCTTACCACGACCAGCGCGTCCAGAGGCCCCCAGAGCCGCTTGTCCAGAATCTCTCGACTCTTTCAAACGGTTGTTACCGACTTTGAACAGAGCTTCTGGATTTTCAAACTTGGCCAAAGCAATCTGTGACAAATCTTGAGCTTCACCGTTTGAATACAATGCCGTCAAAACACCTTGGTCATTGAATGACAAGTTGGTGATTGTACCAGCAGCGGCACCATCTTGCTTCCAAGTGATCAAGTCCGAATCTTTTCCGTACTGCTTCGTTCCGTCGATGCCCTTACCGCCTTCACCAATCGCATCACCAAAGTTGATTTTGATTTGTTGATTCTGGAGTGCGCCGCCAGCAAAGTTGAAATTGCTGTCCGTCATTTCCTGAGTGTTGAGTTTTCCATCCTGAGTGAACTTCAATTTTCCTTTGCAGACTTCAGACAATTCACCTGGAGTTCCGCCTTTGACTTCCTTGCCATCCACAACACCACGGTATTCCCAAGAGCTGTCCTCAGTTTTATTGAAGAACAAAGTCATCAAGTGCTTGTTCCCTTGAGAGTCGTAGATTTCGACACCGGTTGAGAAGTGTGAAGATGTGTACGGATCTTTGAGATCGAATTTCTTCGTTGGCTCAACTCGAGAATCGAGGTTCAAATCAAGCTTCAATTCTTTTGTCGCCTTCGCTGGGATCAGAGCGCGAGGGAAACGGATGTCCGCTGTTTTGTTCAGAATGTTTCCACGCTCGTCTGCTTGGAAACCTTGAACGCGCTGATTGTCGTTAGTTACCAAGAAACCTTCGCGGTCAAAGTGGAAAGATCCGTCACGAGTGTAAGACGTGCCGTCGCTGCCTTTAACTTGGAAATAACCTTCACCAGAAATCGCGAGGTCTGTCGCTTTGTCAGTGGCGTCGACGTTACCTTGAGTGATGATAGGATTGACGGCACCAATCTTGGTACCACGACCGATTTGGTTACCACCAAGGATCCCTTTCAAGTCTTTTGAGAGAATGTCCTGGAACTCGGCTCGGCTGGCTTTGAAACCGACGGTGTTGGCGTTGGCAATATTGTCACCAACAACTCCCAGCGCTTCACCTTGAGCGACGAGACCAGATACACCGGTGTAAAGAGATGAAAGAACTCCCATTGTGACCTCCATGTCGTATCAAATTCCATCAATCAGTCAGGAACTTGAGTATTGGAGGGCTTCCTCTACGAGGACCAGCCCTGTATTTAATTTTTCGAACTCTTACTCAAACCAAATCAAAATCGCGTTCAGTTTACATCACGATTGTCGAATCGATGTTGGTGAAGACATTCTCTTTCAGAGCTGTCTTGTCCATCACCGTGACGACCGTTTTGTTCTTCACGCTCACAATCAATGCCGAGTCATTCATGAGCACCAGGGTGTCTTTCGAGCCTTTTGCAGCGGCTCTGCCAACGGCTTCATTCAATCGCTCGAGATCGGCCTTATCGAATGAAATTCCTCGTGTCTGCATGCGTTCCACCGCATGATTCGAAAACTTCACTGGCTCGCTTGGTTTGGCGGGCATCGCTGGAGCTTTGGCAACAGTCGGTTGCGTCAGTCCCGGAGATTGCATTCCGCCTTGCAGGCTGTTCAGTGTCTCTTGAAAAGATGGTCCCAGGCCTTGAGGAGTCTTGATTCCCTGACTCTTCTCGGGCTGGACTAAATTTTCAAAATTCGAAATCTTCTTAATATCCACTTTTTATTCCTTCTTCAGCTAGGTCACCTGAGATGCCCCTCTTGGGATCATCTCGTCGCTTCGCCTGAAGATTTTGATGAACTGTCAGGCTTCGTCTCTTTTTCGAGCTTGGCCATCATATCACGAGACATTTTCACACTGTCCATCAAATTAGAAGTTGTCTGTGTTGGTGCTTCACCAGCGCCTTGCAGCTCTTCCTTCTTTTCTTCATTCTGCTGGGTGACGGGTTGATTTCTCAAGTCCTGTCCAGCGGGATTTTTTGAAATCTGGTCGTTCTTCATAAGACTTGGGTCGACGATCTTCTTCACGTCCTTCAATTTGATCGACTGATTTCCGACCAAAAGCACAGGTCCTTCTGGTGTGTAATTCACTCCAGTGATGCGCCCTTCGAAATCCGTCTTGGCAGCCAGTTTCACGCCGTTGCTGGAAGTGGCGTCGACGAAGAAAGAATATTCTCCGGCTGGAGCCACTTGTCCGCGCTCATCTTGGCCGTTCCAATTGAAGTTGTTCGGTCCCTTTTTCAAATCTTTCAAATCCACGGTGCGAACGTTTTCTCCGAGACTGTTGCGAATGCGGATTTTGACGTCCTTCGCACCGTCCGGAAGATGGAATGAAAAATCGTAGTCTTTGTCGCCTTTGATACGAACATATTTCGATGAATCCCCACTGACGGCCTTGCCGATAAAATTCAGTGCTTGGAATGTTTCAGTAGGCTTCTGACCCGCTCGCATTTCCCCCAAAGTGGTGTTGATGTTTTGCAACTGTTCCACTGAAGAGAACTGCGCGAGCTGAGCCGCCAATTCGTGAGACTGCATGGGATTGGATGGATCTTGGTGTTTCATTTGAGCCAGCATGAGCTTCATAAATGAATCCTTGTCCATTTTGTCTGAACCAACAGCCCGAACCTTTTTGCTGGGATCGACCCAATTCGGATCGGCCAATTTGTTGAGGACATCTCCAATATTTTCATCGCCCATTTGCGCTTGATCGAAAGCACTCATCGTGTTCGTTCGATCCGTTTTGGCGATTTCATTCTGGGAGGCATCACTCCAAGATTTCGTCCCTGTCTTCACACCCATCACTGCCATGTTTCCTCCGAATGTGCCTTTCTCTTTTTCCTTCACACCCCGTGGCACTCAACGCGCCGAGTGAAGGAAAAAGAGAAAGGCACATTCAATTATCTCACAAGTTAGGCGACCAGATTCAGGCCTCGACCCTTTCCGGACCCCGCATATCGCTTTTCAGCGACGGCTCCCGGACTGGTCGGAGTCAATGCCTCGACTTGTCGCGAGGATCCGCCATAGGCGCGAATTCCCGGACTGTCGAAGAAAGCCCCTCGACGATCAAATCCACGATTGTCTTGGAACTGACTCCAAAACTCGCGAGCTTGATCCCGACCCTGATCTTGTCTCATATCCATTTGTTGTTTCTGTTGGCTCTGAGCATCTTGCTTGGCACCGTCGTTGGCCAGCTGATTGCCGACATCCACTTTCACCTGATCCACCACCAGTTTGTGCTGACCCAGGCCGGATTTCAGTTCGTGCAATGAGTTCTCAATCAACTTCTTGGCTTCCTTGGTCTCAGCCGACATTTCCAAATTCACTTTCCCATCAAGAATCGACAGTTTCATATGAACCTGACCAATTCCCTCTGGAGCCATTTGGATTTTCGCCTCTCCCCCGCCTTTTTTGATCATGTACTGTGCTTGATTCATGATCTGCTGGAGATTCGCTTGCTGATCCGCTTCGCCAATTTTGCGCCCCTCAGAACCCGCCACCAAAGCTCCAAAACTTCCCGCTCCGGTCAGTTCGTTGCGCTGATGTTGATTCAAATGAGTCGATCCCGAAGCTGGATTGAAATTCTGTTGTGAAGACTCGCCGTCTCCCCAATCTTCCATTTCATTCTCGCCGGAATTTCCCATTCCCAATGGAGCCATCGCCGCCGCATTCACGCTGTTGGCATTCATGCCAGGTTGAGAGAGAACTTGCTCCGCTTTCAATGCCTGTGCATTGATCGGATCCGCTCTCAAGCCCTGATCAAGAGCTGTTGCCGAGGCACTCAACGCCGCCAAAGCTTTCGCCAATTGCTTGGCCTCTGTGGAGTTTGGATCCATCTGCGACATTTGCAGTTCGTTTTGCAAAGCCTCTGGAGTCAAACCCGTTGCCGGCTTCGACAGATTCGGCATCTCACCGTTCAACAGTTCAGGTGAAGGCATGGCGTTCGGATTCAATCTCGAACCGAAAGACACTTGATCTTTCGGCATGGAATCTGCGCTCAGCAGATCCTGTCCCAAAGCCTTTTCCACAACCGCACTGTCACCTTTGAGACCCGGTGCCGGCTGCATGAAAAACTTTTGGTTCATCGAATCCAACGAATTGTTCAAAGCATCACGTCGCTGCTTGGAGCTCAGCAATCCCGGAGCTCCAGCCAAGGATGCGGCCGTGCCTCCGAGCACAGCCGTTTTCATCATCACGGGCTCTTGTGCTGGTTGTTGCAATTTTGCAAGCATACCCGCATACAGAGCCAGCGCCCGCTGCTCTTGGTCTTCTGGTAAATTGAGTTGAGCAATCACTTGTGAAGCAGATTCCTCAGGCGAACTGAGTTGATCGCTAACCGGGATGTTCGTCATTGCCTCCACCATTCGTTCTGGAGGGATGCCGAATTCACTCTCCATCGAGTCCATAAATTCCAGCATCACTTTTTCCCGAGTCTGCGAACCGTCAGATTTCTTTCCGACTTTTTCGCTCTGATTTTCCTTCTTCACAGATCCTGGCTCTTCCCCGCCTTTGTTTTCTTGTCGGGCCGTCCATGGCTCATTCTTGCTCGAGCTCTTCTGCACTTTTTCGGGGTCTGCTCTTTGTCCCTGACGATCTCTCGTCTCAGACACAGATTCCCGGCTGACTGCATTTGCTCTCACATCCCGATCAGATTTGGCCAGCTCGCTCGTGGGCTTTGTGCTCACTTTTTGCTGGAGTATCTGATCAAAGGAACTCGCCGCGGGTTTTCCGGATTCGGCATTCGCATTGAAACTTTTCTCTCGTCCCCTTGCGCCTCCCAAATCGGTTGTCCCCCTTAGGGACGGACCCAGATTTGCGAGATCTGTGATCAAAATTTATTTCCCCCTTCCTTGGGTGAATTGTTAATTTCCTCTCTTGTATCCTGCGTACTTTTCAGTCAAAACTTTCACTTTTTCAGCTTTCACGAGATTCATAATCTCGGCCGCGTTCTTCTTTTTCATTCGGCCCAGAATCTCAATCGCCAGATCCTCGTCCATTTCCTCAAAAGCTTTCGCCGCTTGCTGAGGTTTCATGTTCGAATACATCTGCACCAGATTTTCGACTTTCTTTTCATCGGCTTGAACTTTCTCTTCGAGCACGGAAGAAATGTTTCTTCGAGTGTTCTCCAATTCCGACAAGCGCTTGTCCAATTCCGTCTTCTGAGTCAGCAACTCTTGCTCCATGCGAGACAATTCTTCTTCACGTGCATCCAATTCGCGCTTTCTCTCGTTGAGCTTGGCAAAATGATTGATCTCTTCTTCTGTGTACTCTTTCTTGGCAGCAGCCGATTCAGCTTGCTTGCCGGCCTCTGCGCTCTCAGCTTTGCCAGCCGCAGCTGCTTCTTTGCCGTCTTGCTTTGCAGCGGGAGCTTTCACGTCTTCCGCATGCGCTTGCCCGAGCAAAGAGAATTCCACTCGATGAACAAACTTTTCCACATCTTCCATGTGCAAAAGCCCCATCGTGGTGATCATCAAACCGATGAAAGAAACTCCCACTAATTTCCAAGGAATTGTTTTTTTAACTTTTCTTTGCACTTTCGGACGCACTCGTTGGCGCAACTGCTGAGCCAAAATCTTTGCATCTTGTGACTGAACAGAACGCTTCACAGGCTGTGGAGGCGAATTCTCAGCGGCGATCTTTTGAGCTTTTTTGAAATATTGATCGTAGCCTGTTTTCATTTCTTAGAATCCTCTCGGCGAAAGCGCATGATATTCAAATCATCCACTCGTTTCTGTTCAAGCTTCCGTCGTTCCACTTTGTACTCTTGAAAACGACGTTCCTTGAACTCTTCTATGATTTTATAATCAATTGCCTTTTGCCGCAAAATTTCCCGAAGATTCTCGACCAGACTTTCGCACTCACGAATTTTTTCCCGTTGCCGCTCCATCCGAATGTCCTGTCCTTTGATGAATTCATCGGACTGAACCAAGACCGGACTGGCCTTTCCGCCCTCAGACTGTCGTCGGAAAGCCTCTTCCCGAGAGCGAACCACGGCGTCTTGCATGTCTTGCAGTTTTGTTTTTTGCGCGAGCAATTCACTTTGCGCTTCTTCAAAATCTTTCTGCGCCAGTTCCTCGAGCACTTTCCGGTGCTGCATGACTTTTTCGAGAGGAAATTTAAATTTCATTTCTTACCTATGCGTTGACCAAAAGGCCTTGCAGTTGCCGCAGACCTTGATTGAATTCTCCAGTGTCCTCGATTCGCTGACGAAGAAAATCATTGATTCCATCAATCAGTTTTACCGCTTTATCGATTTTGGGATTCGTTCCGGCTTTGTAAGCTCCGATATTGATCAAATCTTCCGCGTCTTTGTATATCGCCAGATTCTCTCGCAGCTTTTGCGCCAAGCGCGCATGATCCGGAGTGGTCACTGCTCGCATCACTCGGCTTGCACTTTGCAAAATATCAATGGCCGGGAAATGACCTTTTTGTGCCATCTTCCGACTGAGCACAATGTGACCATCCACAATCGAACGAACAGCATCCCCGATCGGATCATCCATGTCGTCCCCTTCGACGAGAACTGTGTACAATCCCGTGATGCTGCCTTCGCCTTCGAAAGAACCCGCCCGCTCCAACAACTTTGGCAGGGTCGAGAAAACACTGGGAGTGTAACCCTTGGAAGCCGGAGGCTCTCCTGTCGAGAGACCGATTTCTCTCTGAGCCATCGAAAATCGAGTCACAGAGTCCATCATCAAAAGCACATTTTTTCCCAAGGAAGAGAAGTACTCAGCAATCGCTGTGGCCACAAAAGCACCACGCATCCTCAAAAGAGGACTCTGATCTGAGGTCACACAGACAATCACGGATCTCTTCAAGCCTTCAGGTCCCAAATCATGTTCGATAAACTCACGAACCTCACGACCCCGCTCACCGATCAGAGCAATCACATTGACATCCGCTTTGGTATTGCGAGCCATCATGCCGAGCAAAACAGACTTACCGACACCCGAACCGGCCATGATCCCGACACGCTGTCCTTGTCCCACTGTCAAAGCCCCATTGATCGCTCGGACTCCCACATCCAGGGGCTTGCGAATCGGTCGGCGATCCAAAGGATTGCGAATGTCCGAGTAAATGGAGATCTCTCGATGTCCTTCATAGTCGGCTTTCCCGTCAATTGCCCGACCCAAGCCATCCACCACTCGGCCGAGAAGCTCTTCACCCACTTTGACAGTGGCCACTTGTCTTTTGAGGATAATTTTGGCGCCCAAACCCACGCCGCGCATTTCGTTGAGAGCCATCATCAAGACCGATCGGTCTTTGAAGCCGACGACTTCGGCAAGAAAGCTCTTTTCGACTCCGGATGGAAAAATCTCACAGATACTGCCAAGGCTTGCGCCCGGCAAATACCCTTTGATCAGCATGCCAGTCACTTCGTTGACTTTGCCGCTGTCTTTGGTCAATTGCGTGGTTGCCACCACTTCGTGATATTTTTCCAGATCCAACGAGTATTCAGACATCCTTGTTCCTACAGCTTCAATTATGATTCTTCGGTGCTGATCTTATCTTTGATACGCGGCAGACTTTCCGAAACGGATTCCCAGAGCTTGTCCACTCGCTCTTCAAAGCGCGAGTCAATTTCTCCGTAGTTGGTTTCGATCACACAGCCTCCGGGACTGATCCCTTCCACCGGTTCGAAGCGAATGGTTTTCAGGAACTCGAGCTCTCGACCTGTCTGAGATTTCAGTGATTCCAGGAATTCGATTTGAGTCGGAGCCACTTGAACTGTCACTTCTTCATCGACTTGCGCTTTTTCAACCGCTTCCCGCATCACTGAGACAACGACTTGCGGATCGGTTTGCACATCTTTGTGCGCCAAACGCTTGGCCATGTGGAAGACCAATTCCACAAGATGCTTTTCGTTTTGTTCGACCAAAACTTTTTTCAGACTTCGAATTGATGCGAAGAGATTTTGCATTTCAGCCAAGTGGGCATTGATGTCATCGGTTGTGTCTTGCAGAGCGCGAGCCCGTCCCTCATCCAGGCCCAACTGGTAGGCTTCTTGATAGGCGGATTCTTGAACTTCCTTTAATCGCTCTAACACCTTCTGCTCGACGTTTTCCTCGACACTGCTGGCTTCCACTTTTTGCACGCCAGTTTGAACACGAATCACATCGCTCATGCGGAAATTGCTGGCGTTGGCGCGACGGCCTTCCAGATAAGCTTTGGCTTGCTCTGGAGTTCCCAATTCAAACTTCGGAGGAGTGTACTCCAAAACTTTTTTAGGAACTTCAATGGATTTAAGCACAGCTTTAGACAAGCGCATCTTCGGATCCTCCACGTGCAATCAGGATCTTTCCTTCGGCTTCCAGTCGGCGAGCCGCATTGACGATCTCTTGTTGAGCCTGTTCGACGTCTGACAGACGCGAAGGTCCCATGTTCGAGAGATCCTCACGCAGCATTTCGGCCGCACGTTGAGAAATATTTTTGAAGATCTTGCCGCGGATTTCTTCGCTGGCTGTCTTGAGAGCCAAGAGAAGCTTTCCGTTGTCGACTTCTTTGAGCAAAGTCTGGATTCCACGATCGTCGATTTTGACAATGTCGTCGAATACGAACATGAGCTTGCGGATCTCTTCCGCCAACAAAGGATCTTTTTCTTCCAAGCGAGACATGATCGATGTCTCTGTGTTTTTGTCCATGACGTTGAGCATTTCGGCCACCGGCTGAACACCACCCAGAGCCGATTGTTCCACCGTGCTCATACTTGAGAGCTCGCGCTTCAGAACCGCATCAATTTCCGCAATCAATTCCGGAGCCACGTGGTCCAAGTTCGCCATACGCAAAACGACTTCGGCCTGAAGGGCATCTGGCAATCGCTTGAGAACCTCACCTTTTTTCTCCGGCTCCAAGTGCGACAAAATAACGGCCACTGTCTGAGGATGTTCGTTCACCAAGAATGTCGAAAGCGATTTGGCATCGACCATCTCCAGAGATTCCAGTGTGCGGGAACCGTTGGTGGAAAGATTCACACCACCCAAAATACCTCGAGCTCGCTCTTCACCCAGGGCTTCGACAATGGTGTCCTTGCCAGAAGACTTTTCAGAGAAAATATAATCCTGAGTTTCACTGACCAGCTCGTAATACTCTTCCAAAACCTTTTTGGTCACGTGAACCGGAACCACGCGGTATTTCTGCATCACGTTCAGAAGCTTTCGCACGTCACCGTCTTCGAGATGCTTAAAGAGAACTCGCAATGCATCTTTTCCCAAATAATTGACGAGAATCGCGGCTTTCTCAAATCCGCGAAGCTGTTCGTACTCGAGGCTTTCAAGTTTGACCAGTTTACCCATATCTTACGTGTCCCTTCTGACCAGCCACATACCAAAGGCATTTTGTGCTTTTTCTTCATCGCCTTCCATGATCTGCATAATGCGGTCTTTGAGAAGCTCACTTTCCGCTTTGTCAGGATCGATGGACTCTTCCAACACCGGCAAGGCCGTGCTCATACCAGGCAAAGTGTTGTCGACAGATTGCAATTCTTCCAGTTCCTCGATGGTGCGCGGGAGCATATCCTCGACAGAATCTTGGAAGCTGTCGGTGATCCATTGCATGAAGGGTCGAACAACGATGAAGAAGAATAAGACCAGAGAGAATCCGAGCAAAGCCCACTTGAAGAGAGCGTGAACCAATTTGCGTCTCTCAAGTGAAGTCAGGATCTTGTCGCTCTCGCCAAAGTCTTCAGCAATGAACTGAATGTTTTCAATTTTGACCGAGTCGCCGCGTTGAGAATTGAAACCAATGGCATTCTTGACCAGAGTTTCGTACTTGGCCAAGTCTTCCGGCGGACGGGCATTCCACTTGGTGGTCACAGTTCCATCTTCGGCCTTCGAAGAAATTTCCACTCCGTCGACCAAGACAGCAACACTGACTCTCTCCAGAGCTCCAGCGCCTTCCTTGATATTCCGAACTGTTTTTGGCACTTCAAAATTAGTGGTCTTGATTTCTTTCTTTACATCCTGACGGAAGCCAACTTGGCCCGCGTCCTCAGCACCTGGCAAATTCGCTCGCGCCCCAGGCACACCGGCAGGGTTGGTTCTGGAACCATCCAAAGATTCTTCTTCCGATTGCTGACTACGAATGGCTGTTTTCTCCGGGTCCACCATTTCTTCAACAGCTGAGATCATTTTGTTGTTCAAAGTCGCATCGACGCGGGCAATGACTTTCCCGTGACCAACAACTTTCGAAAGAATAGCTTCAATGCGATCTTCCAGATCGGCTTCGACTTTTTTCTTGAGATCCATAACTTCGTTGGAACCGGCGGTATTGCTGTCACCTTGGCGGCTCAACATTTTTCCGCGGTCATCCAAGACAGTCACTCGCTCGGGGTCCAAGCCTTCAACTGCGCTGGAAACCAAATAACGAATTCCACGAATTTGATCTTCACCCAAAACTTTGCCGGGATGCAATTCGATGACGACGGAAGCCGAAGCTTGGCCGCCCTCTTCCAAGAAATTCTTTTTCGCTGGCAATGCCAAAATCACTTTCGATTGCTTCACAGCCGTCAAAGTGTTGATCGCTCTCATCAACTCGCCCTGAAGAGCTCGCTGGAAATTGATTTTTTGGGCATAAGAATTGACACCAAAATCCTGCTTGTCGAAAAGCTCCAATCCGACTTGGCCCATCTTGGAAGAGCCCAGTTCAGACATCAAAGTCATTTGCGTTGAATGCAACAACTCTTTAGGAACTGCGATTGTTTTGCCATCCTCACGAAGTTGAAAAGGAACATTCAACTTGTTGAGTTTTTCAACGATCATTGAAACTTGATCGCTAGGCACATTGGTCAACAGAGCCACATAGTCTTTGCCAGTCACCATCAAAGAAATGATGACGGTCGCCACCACTGCAATAATGGAAGCAGCAATGACGGAAAGCCGCTTGGTCGGCCCCAGGCTCTTGAAGAATTCTCTAAACTGTACAATGAGACTTCCAAAGATCTTGTTCAAACTTCAACCCCTTTAAACCTGCATTTTCATAATTTCTTGATAAGCGTCGATAATCTTGTTCCGAACTTGAACCATTAACTTCAAAGCGATGTCCGCTTTTTCCGCTGTGATCATGACTTCGGCCACATTGTCTGTTCGACCGGTGGCTAAATCCTGCATGGCTTTGTCCGAGCTCTTTTGCAGTTGATTCACATTCGAAATGGCTTCATTCAAAGTGTCGGCGAAACTTTTCTGCGTCGACGAAGTTCCGCCGACAGAGTCCGAGCGGAAATCCTGTGACGATCCCACAGAAATCGATTTCTGATCCCCAGGTAATCTTCCTGTTTCCAGGAAGCGATTGGCATTTGAAACGGTAAAACCATCCATGGTGAAATCCGTCCTATACTGTTAATTCTAAAGCAAAATTCACAAATTTACCTCAACAAAACCTGTCTCACTATCGACCAATTTCCAGGGCACTCATCGCCATGTCTTTCGAAGCCTGCAACGATTGGACGTTGGCCTCGTAAGACCGGGTCGCCTGGATCATATTGGTCATTTCCTCCATCAAATTGATGTTGGGATAAGCCACATAACCTTCGGCATTGGCATCCGGATGGTCTGGCTCATATTTGAGCAAAGGAGCTTTCCGATCCGAAATGACATCCGTGACTTGCACTCTTTGCATGTCGGCACGCGGATTGGTCGTTCCCAAAATCTCTCCGAAATTTCGTACTTCCGGCATCGACTCGAAGACCACGTCTTTGCGGCGATAGGGGCCGCCTTCCGGAGTGCGAGTCGTGTTGATGTTGGCGATATTTGAAGAAATGGTGTTCATGCGCATTCTTTGCGCCGCCATTCCACTGCTGCTGATTCGGAAACCCGTTACGAATTCAGCCATTATCTATTCTCCGTCACGGCATATCTCAAAGCTGCCAGTTTTTTATTGATCAGCTGCAGAGCTGCTTTGTACATGATCGAGTTCTCGGTCAAATTCGACATTTCTTTTTCCAAGTCGACCGTGTTGCCATCATTGTTCATGGCTCCTTCTGGATTTTCATAAATATCGGGACGGACTCGAGAACTGCCTCCGCCGCCGACCGCAATGTGAGCATCTGAAGATGTCGACATTCCCCGCAATCCATCAATATCCAGAGCTCTGGCCAAAGCGTCTTCGAAATCCATTTTCTTGGCGTGGTAGCCAGGAGTTTCCGCATTGGCGATATTGGATGAAATCAGATTCTGCTTCATCAATCGCATATTGAGCGCCGTTCCCAGCGCCGAAGTTGTTTTATCGAAAATTTGGCTCATAAGATGCCGGCCTCCCGATACTCGTTTAATTTATTTCGCAAAGTCCGAATGCTGATTCCCAAAATCTGCGCTGCTCGGGTCTTGTTTTGCTGAGTCAGCTGCAAAGTCTGGAGAATCAATTTTCTTTCCATCTCCGAAAGTGTCGTCCCCTCAGTTCTCAACTCTTGAGTCTGCATTTGTGAAAACTCAATGGAGCTGGCTGGAATTTCCGCAGACTCGCTGAGAGCCACGGCTCTTTCCATGACATTTTCCAGCTCGGCCACATTGCCAGGCCAAGTATAAGCCAACAATTTGCTCTGAGCTTCGGCATTCAATTTTTGTGGCGCTCGGCTCTTCATCAAATTGAAAACCTGACTGAAGAAATCGGCCAAAATCAGAATATCCGTCGAGCGCTCGCGCAGGGCCGGGATCTGCAAATGAATCACACTCAGTCGGTAAAAGAGATCCCGACGCAAGCGCTGATTTTGCACCAAGGCCGCTGGCTTTTCGCTCGCGGTTGCAATCCAACGTACGCGGCGACCCGAAAGTTTGATCTCATCCATTTTTTCGCTCAGCATTTGTTGCTGCAAAAGATTGAGCTCATCTAATTTTTCAATCAAGACAATGTCACCGTCCGAAATCAACTCGATTTCACGGTCCCATTTGCAAACGTTTTTCTTGGCGCGTGACTTTTCAAGGACTAATTGCACCATCAGTGTTTTGCCAGTTCCCTGCTCACCGGAAATCAAAAGAGGCGCCGGAGTCAAAGCCAAGGATTGTGCCGTCTCAAGCACTTTCTTCATTTGCGAATCTGCTGTCTGAAAGAGACCGAAATCCGTCACAATTATTTCCTTTCCGTCGCAGGCTGCTGAGAATCATTGTTCATTGCCGGAATCCTTTTGATGTACTTGTCATACTCGTCTTTCCATTCGGAGCCTTTCAGTTGCTCCTGAGCCATTTTGTACCAGAAATTATTTTTCTCATTCTTGAGCTCGTTCCAAACTTCGGAGGCTTTTTTGATTTCGCCTTTTTCAAAATACATTTGCCCGACTTTGTAGCGATAAGAAGCCAAAGGCCGGCTCTTTTCATAGTTCTTCAAGAGATTCTCGTAGGCTTTGAGGCCTTCGGCTTTGTTTCCTCTTTGAATTTCCAACTCACCCAACAATTCCAAAGAGCGCGCATGAGTGCTCGTCGCCACCTTTTGAGAGTCGTCCATCAAAGTGCCAATTTTTCTCAGCGACTGAATCGCGTCCTCAGGTCTCTTCAATTTCATTTCCAGTTGCGCCAGTTTCAAATAAGGCTCAGCCACCAGCTCAGGAACTCCCGACCATTCCTTGAGCAGTTCCACCAAATATCGGACGGCCGCTTCGGTCTCGCCTTTTTTATCCAACAGGTCAGCTGCCAGCTGCACTCTCTCGACTTGATCCCGCTGCGAGAGCTTTTCTGGATTTTTAATATTTTTCAGAGAATCATAAGCCGCAGCAAATTGACTCATTTGGGACTGAGTGTGAGCCAAGCGCAGATTGACTTCGTCTTCGCTCGGAATTTTCTCCAAAACGCTGCGCTCTCGTCCCGCGACCGTTCCCTTTAAAGAGTAAATTTGATTCAATGTCTCTTGATAAAGTTTCTGTGCTTGCTTGAAAACTCCAGATTGCTCGAAAGCTCGACCGACATTGTAACGAGTGTCGATTCGATTGGACGTCTTCAACCAGCTCTCGGCATACTTGTCATGCAGTTTGAGGGCGTTGATAAACTCGCCCTGATCGACGAGGTCGATCAAATTGCGATTAAGATTTTCAACAATCCGGTTGGAAATCAATTTGGACTCGGATGAAGTGGGATTTTCCTGATAGAACCGCACCAACAGATCAATCGCTTTCCCATAATCTTTGCGGCTAGTGAATCCATCCGCGATCATCACCGTCGCGAACTGCGCCATTTTGGGAAGCTCTGAATCTTTCGAGAGCTCCTGAATGTCTTTCACCGCTTTTTCCACTTCCTTGGGTTTCATCGAGTGCATTCGTTCACTGACCATTCTCAATCGAGCCACGACGGCCCGAGGAGAATCTCCGAAGCGGAAATAGGTTTCCAAATAAGCGCCCAGAACTTTGGCTTTGTCGGCACCGAGAATGTCCAAAAGCTCACCCACTCGAGTCATGGCATAGGCGGCCTCTTTGTGATTTGAAAACTTCTTCAAGAATTCGCGGTAAAGATCCAAGCTTTTTTTGTAATCTTTGAGTCCAAAGTAAGCAGAAGCTTGATTGTAAATTGAGTTCGGGAACTCAGATTCCGCTTTTGGATACTTCTTCGCTGCATTTTGATATTCTTGAATGGCGGTGCGGAAATCTTTTTTCTGATAAGCCACGTCTCCACGCAAGAAGGCTGCCTGAATGCGGTCTTTTTCCAAAATCGCATCTTTTTCAATTTCATTGTAGATTTGGTTGGCTTCATCGTAGCGATTGATTTTCAAATAAGCGTCAGCAATGGCAAAACGAGCAATGTCTTTATTTGGAGATTGCGGACGCTTTTGCAAATGAGTTTGGAACAAACGCAGAGTCCCTAAATAGTCACCACGATCCAAGGTCGCAAAACCCATCAACATGAAAGTCCGCTCGAGCAAAGGCGACTGCGGATACTTTTCAAGGGCTTGGCGATATCTCAACATGGCGACATCGAAGTCCTCAGCTTTTCGAGTCTCTGTCCAGAGCGCAAAAAGCGAATCCGCCCACATAAAGCGGACAATCTCATCATATTGAGAATTCGGATAGTCTCGCAGGAACCACTGCACTGTCTGCTGGAAGACGTTGTACCGTTTATTTTGGAACAAAGTCAGAAGCAGGCGAGCTTGCTTATTCTCCTCAGTGTCTTGCGGAACGATTTCGTAACTGGGAGTGCGAGTCTGCAAGATTTCCAAATAAGGCGAAGGAACTCGCAGCATTGGAAAGTCGATATAGATCTTACCTTGAGCTGCAATGATCGACTCTTCTTTGATTTCGTAATCTTTGATCGCAAATCTTTCAAAGCCCGGATCGGCTCCGTCAAACATTCCCTTGTTCGCTGTTGGCTTATCCGAAAGAGCTTGCTCCAAACTGACTTGCTGACCCTGATCATTGACCACCAAAACATCTGTCGAAGCAGGCGCCCGTTGCTTTTCTGGCAAGGCCTCTTTCACAGGCCGCGCTTCAGAAACTTCAGCTTTCGGTGCTTTGGGCTTCAAAACTTTGGCTTCCTTCTTGGGAGCTGCTTTCTCTGTATCGGGATTTGAGTTCTTGAAGAAATCAACGATCAAGCGAGAGGGCTTTTCTGTCAGATAGTCAAAAGGCTCGACCGAAGAATGGGTCAATTGAACCGTCAAAACCACATTGCCATCCGGTCCGTTGGGATTGACTTCGACATTGGAGAAAAGTGGATTCTTAAATCCTTGAATCTGCTGAAGGCTGGCGGCATCGAGCGCTGGCAGATTCATCTCGACAAAGGTCCGGCCTTTTTTCTCCACTTTTTGGATGTCATAGTTCCACTGACTTTGCCCCGTCAGTTCGAGATGAACCGTGTCTCCTTGTTGAGAAATTTGCGCCTGCACCAAAGCCCAGGAGGCTGCACTGATAAAGTACAAAAAAGTTCCAGTAAGGATGGCATTTTTCGAAATCAACAGAGTCCTCCATGACTCGACCTAAGGTCCTGGCTTCCGCTACTGTGATAGATAGCAGAATTGGTGCCACACAAAATTCCACGTCCCGGCAAATTTAACCGGGCCTGGAGAAAAAAGTGCTCGAGGAATTCTGTCAGGCCTGACAAACAACTGACGCTCGATGAAAGACCGGATTCTGCAATTTACTTATCATTCTCGACAGTTAAATTGCCGATAGGACATGGAGGCGGAAAGCCAAGGAATGAACACCGATGACATCTGAAAAACTGCGACTGCTCATTGTTATTCTTTTTTATTTCGGCGCAACGGCCTGCGTTTCCGTGAACTTAAAATCCGCCGGTCCGCAAAAATCTAGGGAATATCAATTTCAAATTCCTGAAAAGCCATTTGAAAAAATCAAAAACCAACAGACCGACCAGGCTTGGCAGAATCCGAGAACTGGCAATACGATTGCCGTACTCTCCGAATGCAGTGATGACAAAGACCCGACTCTCGAATCCTTAGCCGACGAAACTGTTCACGCTTTGACAGATCACAAAATCTTAAAAACGGAAGGGTTCAATTTCCAAAACCGAGCTGCCCTGCGCACTCTGGTCGAAGGCGAAATGGACGGAGTTCCCGTGCAAATGGATGTGGTGGTTCTGAAAAAGAATTCCTGCGCTTACACTTTGACCTATATGGGACGCTCCCAAGGAATTCAAAAAGACCGAGTCTCATTCGAAAAATTCTTGAAAGGATTTGAAATCCCATGAGCCAGATTTTGCGCCTTGGACTTATCGAATTCTTTCACTTTCTGGGCGGCATGGTCCTGCTGCTCAAAGAAGTTTTCCAGCAATTGTTCCGCAAGGGAAATTCTCTGAGCCTGACCATCGATCAAATTTTTCACATTGGACACCGCTCCCTGCCTTTGGTGTTGATCACGGCGATTAGCACGGGTGCTGTTATGGCTTTGCAATTCGGCATGGGACTCGAAAGATTTGGCGGCACTCTTTATGTGCCTCGCATTGTCACTGTTTCCATTTTGCGAGAAATGGGTCCCGTCTTTACGGCCCTCATGGTCGCTGCCCGAGTTGGCGCTGGAATTGCTTCTGAAATTGGATCAATGATGGTGACTCAGCAAATCGATGCTATTCGCGCCTTGGGAACTTCTCCGATTCAAAAAATCGTGGTCCCTCGAGTTTTGGGATGCTTGATTGCTCTGCCGCTGTTGATTGCTTTTGCCAACTTTGTCAGTTTCTTGGGTGGCTTGACGATCGGAGTGGTTGAATTGAAATTGGACGCGAATTTCTATTTGCTGAAATCTCTTTCGAACCTTCGCACTTGGGATTATTTTTCAGGATTTTTGAAGTCTTTTTTCTTCGCTTTGTTTATCACAATTCCTTCCTGCTATTTTGGTTTGAATGTCAAACAGGGCACTCGCGAAGTCGGGATTGCCACCACCAAGGCCGTGGTGACAGCCTCCATCATGATTTTGATTGGCGACTTCTTCCTGACAAAATTTTTCCTGGTGATCGAGCGATGGTAATCGAATTGAAAGACTTCAGAAAAAAGTTCGGCACCAAAACTGTTCATCAGGGTGTGTCTTTTTCTGTGGAAAAAGGTGAATGCTTGGGTTTGATTGGCGGTTCAGGAGCCGGAAAATCGGTTCTTCTACGCAGCTTGATTGGCTTGGAAAGGCCCGACTCGGGTGAGGTCCTTTTTCATGGCACTAAAGTCAACGACCTCAATGAAAATGAGTTGATTCAAGTCCGCAAACGAATTGGTTACGCGTTTCAGGGTGGAGCTCTTTTTGACTCGATGACAGTCTTTGACAATCTAGCTTATCCGCTTCGAGAGCACACAAGTCTCAATGAAAAGGAGATTCGTGAAAAGGTTCTCAAGCAACTGAAGGATTTCGGCTTGGAAGGCCAAGAAAATGTTTTTCCAGGAAATCTCTCCGGAGGAATGCAAAAACGTGTGGGCCTTGTCCGCGCCATCATCCTCGGACCAGAAGTCATTCTTTACGATGAGCCCACTGCTGGCCTGGATCCCTTTAATACACTCAAAATCAAAGAATTGATTCTGCGACTGAAAAAGACCGGAGTGACTTCGATTCTCGTGACTCACGATATGCCAGTGGCTTTTGCCGTCTGTGATCGCATTGCCATGTTGATGGACGGACAAGTCAAAGCCATTGCCAAAGTCAGCGAAATTGAAAAGCAGGACTCCAATTTGATTGCTCGTTTTGCTCAAGGAGAGTTTTTATGACATCCCAAACCCCAATGTCGTATCAGATTCGGGTCGGACTTTTTATATTCATCGGACTGGTCATCGTCTCCATCTCTCTGTTCCTGGTTGGAGGCGACAAACTTTTCAAAAGTTACACCAGACTTCACGCTTATTTTGAAAATGTTCAGGGCCTCAACGAGGGCAGCATGGTTTCTCTGGCCGGAGTTCGAGTGGGTAATGTCGAAGAATTCATTTTCGTCCCAGAAGAAAACAAACTGAAAGTCATTTTGAAAATCGATTCTCAATATTTGCCCCGAATCACCGAGGGCGCCACTGCCGATATTCGCACTCAAGGAGCTTTGGGAGACAAATTTGTCTACATCATTCCGGGTTCTCCCGGTGGCAAACCTCTGAAAGATGGAGATCGCATTCCCGTCGCGGCCTCTTCTGATTTGCTTTCCGTTCTTTCCCAGAAAAGCAGCGACCTGACAAAGTTCTTTGATATTCTCGATGAAATGCACCGCTTTTCAAAGACCCTCAATGCTGACAATCGGGCCGAGAAAATGATGATCAACTTTACAGAGACCAGCCAAGATCTGAAAGCCACCGCTCGCGAGGCCAAAGAGCTGATGTCTGAAATTCGCTCGCAAGACTCGAAGAAAATGTCTTCAGCCGTCGACAAGTTGGATCGCATTTTAACGAAAATTGACCGCGGAGAAGGAACTTTGGGGGCTTTGATCAATGACCCCAGTTTGCATGACTCTCTGAAGTCACTTGTTGGAGCTCCCGACAAAAAGAAATCGATCAAATCCCTGATCCGCTCTTCGATCGAGAGATCGGCTCAGGAAAATCCCTGATTCTAGGCGATCACTCGGTGTCGCTGCCTTTCATCAATGAAGAAATCGATTCTTTCAACTCTTGAGAAGCTTGAGCATCTGCTGGAACCGCTTTGCGATCCATGGTCAGGCGAATTTCATAGACATAGTTTTGCTGCAATTTTTTATTGATGGTTTCTTTCATGGGCTCGCGCATGAAAACCAGCTGCTGCATCCAAGCCGAGTTTTTCACCCAGACATAGAGAATGCCACGATGGTAGCCGACCGGTTCGCTGACCGCACCCATGGTGGGACCGACAAAATCGGACCATTTTTTCCACAGTTTCCAGCGGATAAACTGAACTGACAGCTCGGACTTGCCATTTTCAAAAAGGGCCTGTAGGACCTCGGAACCAAGACTGAGTTCGCTTTTTTTCTTTGCCATCCTGAGAGGTTTTTAATCATGACTGAAGAACTTGTCCATCAAATAGCGAGTGGCCAAAAACCGATCTCCGTGGTGGGCGGCGGTTTGGCCGGCAGCGAATGCGCATTGCAACTGGCCAATATGGGCTATCTAGTTGATTTGTATGAGATGCGCTCTCAAGTTATGACCGAAGCTCATAAAACTGGCGACTTGGCCGAGTTGGTCTGCTCCAATTCTTTCGGCAGTTTGTCTGAAGGCTCGGCTCCCGCTCAATTGAAATGGGAAGCTCAATCTTTGGGAAGTCAAATTCTGAAAGCGGCCACTGTGGCTCAAGTTCCAGCTGGTCAAGCTCTTGGCGTGGACCGCGAAGTTTTCGCCAAAACAGTCAGTGAAAAAGTCTCCAAACATCCTCGCATTCGATTGCGCTCAGAATTGGTCGAGTCGCTGGAGCAAATTCCTCGTCCAGCTGTCATTGCCACGGGTCCTTTGACTCACATCAAATTAGCCGAAAGCTTGCAAGCGCACTTTGGCGATGAGTTTCTTTATTTCTTTGATGCCATCGCGCCAATCATCGATGCAGACTCGATCAATATGGACATCGCCTGGAAAGCCGATCGTTATGACAAGGGCACTGCTGATTACATCAATTGTCCTTTGGACCGGGAGCAATACGAAAATTTGATTCGGGAAATTTCAGCCGCTCGAAAAATTGAACCCAAGCATTTTGAAACCACACAGTTTTTCGAAGGTTGCATGCCGATTGAAACCATGGTGGCTCGCGGACCCGAGACTCTTCGCTTCGGCCCGATGAAACCAGTGGGGCTTCGCAATCCTCGCACGGGTCGTGAAATGCACGCCATCGTGCAATTGAGACAGGACAACAAAGAAGGCACGGCTTTCAACATGGTGGGCTTTCAAACTCGAATGGCTTACGGCGAACAAGTGCGAGTGTTCCGCATGATTCCAGGCTTGGAACAAACCGAGTTCCTCAAGTTGGGAAGCATTCACCGCAATCTCTTTATCAATTCTCCCCGTCGTTTGAACAAAGACCTCTCTTCGCAAAAAGATCCCTGGCTCTTTTTCGCCGGACAAATCACAGGAGTGGAAGGCTACTTTGAATCCACCAGCATTGGCTTGCTCGTGGCTCGCTTTTTGGATCAGAAAATCCGTCACAACGGACTGTTCTCGGCTCCGCCTCGCGAAAGTTTGATGGGCTCTCTGCTCGAAGCCATCACCGATCCTTCACGCGCCGATCACTTTCAGCCGACCAATGTGAATTTCGGTCTGTTCCCCGATTTGAAGGAAGAAAACGGCAAAAAAATTCGCGACAAGAAGCAAAAGAAACTGCGCCAAGTCGCTCGCGCTCAAGCAGCTTTTAGTACTTGGATTCAATCGCAAGGTTGGGCTCAGGATCAGGCCCCCGGTCTGCGATTTTTGTCGGAGGCACCACCTCCGGCTTAAAATGTTCCCGGCATCGCGCTTCGTACATATCATGAGCTCCGACCGCCACTTGGCCATCGGCTTCCGCAGTTCGTTGAGTTCGGCTGGCTGTTCCCCCACACACCACACAGACAGCATGTTGTTTGGTCACGTTCTCTGCGATCGCCATCAAAGTCGGCATGGGCTCAAAAGGTTTGGCCTGCCAATCCGTATCCAGTCCCGCAATGATCACTCGCAGCCCCCGCTCGGCCAGATCTTGAACAATGGACACCAATTCTTGATCGAAAAATTGCCCTTCATCGATGCCCACCACTTGCGTGTCATCCTTTAAATGCTTCCAAATATCAGAAGCCGAGCCAATGGGCAGGGATTGAATGGTGTTGCGATTGTGAGAGCAAACTTCATTTTCGGTGTAACGAGTGTCGATTCGAGGTTTGAACACTTGAATCTTTTGACGAGCGTATTCGGCCCGGCGCAGGCGGCGGATCAACTCTTCTGTCTTCCCCGAAAACATTCCCCCGGCGATCACTTCAACCCAACCACGACGGTGAAACCAGCCCGGTGCGCCACCCATTTCAGACATTCTCAAATCTCCTGTAAATAAGGGAAAGAATTACACATTTTCCAGGTGTTTCAACTAAAAGGAGAGCGTCAAAAACCGCTTCTGACGCGGCTCTCGGGGGGGGCTTGCCCAAAAAAGTTGCACTCTCGAGAGGCATGGACTAGAACCAGCCCTCCCTATGAAGAAGGTTTTTAACTTCCTCCTCCGGAGCTTCCTGTGCCTGAGTCTTTTGATTACGGCCAATGGGTGCGAAGGCGGACTCTTTGAAAAAGCAGCTTACGGCAATCTGCCCTCCGCCGAGGGTTTGACGTTGAAGCTTCTGGTGGTTCAAAAACCGCTCACTTACCGTAAAATCCATGACTTAGAAACCGGCCTCGAGCTGGAATTGCTGCAACAATTCGCTTTGGACATGGGCTATCGCTTGAAAATTCGAACGGTCCGCAACGAAAAAATCCTGGCCAAGGAATTATCGGACGGCAAAGGCGATTTGGGGGCGGCCCGCTTTTCGAATCACTCTCACTTGGTTTCCGCTTTCCGCCGCAGCCCCACTTATGATGTCAGCTCAACTTCTTTGATTTGTCGAAAGTCGTCGACAGTGGAATTCACTTCCAAAGGGCGCTTGAAACGCGACAGCCGCTGGAAATTGATCGTCAATCCAACGACAGTGGAATCGCGTTTGGTTCAGAAAATCTCCAACGAAGCTCCCCGCGTCCGCATGGTTTCCAAATCTTCCCTGACGCCACTTCCGATTTTGCGGGATTTGAGCCGCGGTCAGGGCGATTGCACTTTGATGGACCGATTGGAAGCGCAGTTTTATTTGCGCTTGTTTGCCAATTTGGAAATCCGCCGCGATCTGCCTCATCTGCATTCTTATTTTTTCCTGGTGTCCAATTCACGTCCTGAATTGGAAGCTCAGCTGAGCCGCTGGATGGCCAAAGCCTCCAGTCAGCACTTTTTCCTGCAGGCCAAGAATCGAATTCAAGGCGAGTGGGACTCCCTTCCCATGGCGGAAATTCGCAGCTTCTTGAACGCTCGCACTTCAGTCTTTCCTCGCTATGCAGCTTTGCTTCGCAAATACAGCGATGTCTTCAATCTGCCATGGCAACTGTCTGCGGCAGTGGCTTACCAGGAATCCAAATGGAATCCCGAAGCCGAAAGCTTCACCGGCGTGAGAGGCTTTATGCAACTCACTCAGGAAACTGCCGAACATCTCGGAGTGGAAGACCGCACAGACACAGAGCAGAGCATTTGGGGCGGCACCAAGTACTTGCGAATGCTTTTGGATCGCCAACCCAAGTACCTTCCTTTCCGTGAGAAACTGGCTTTGGCTTTGGCGACCTACAATGTCGGTCCGGCTCATATGCTCGATGCCCAGAATCTGGCGCAAAAATTGGGAAAAAACCCTCACTCTTGGAAGGACTTGAAATCAATTTTGCCTTTGTTGGCGGATGAAGATTACCTGTCGGAATTGAAGTACGGACCCGCTCGCGGCCATGAGCCCGTCGAATTTGTCAGTCGAGTGCTTGTGTATTTGGATCTGATTTCTGTTCCAATCTAAGACAGTCTCAAAATGAGTTTTTTCCATCTCGAAGAGAGTGGAACTGAACTCAAAATTCCCGACTTTGGGACACAGAACTTAATTTTATCTCTGGAAGGACTTTCCACTTTTGCCGATAAGCTCAGTGGAGGCACCACCATGAGTTTTGCTGGCTTTTTGTTCAGCTTGGCCAACGTGCAATGCGAACAATGTCAGAAAAAATTGAAACTTGAGAATATCAAGCACAATGCTGTTCTTGAGTGCGACTCTTGCGGTCACTCTAAGCCCATTGAAAAGCGTGGACAATTCCCTCACATCGAATTTGACAAAAATTTGGTGCGGCCTGCGGACTCGGTGAACATTGAGCGCCGCGGATCGATTTTGATTATCGAGAAAAAGTGGTTTTCCAAAAAATCAAAAATCCTTTTGGGACTTGCAGCACTTTGGAATCTGCCATTGCTGATGATGATGGCCGCTCCGTGGTCTGGACTCTTTCCTGCTGACAGTTTTCACTTTGAGATCACTGAAAAAGCACTCATGGGCGGCATCGGCTTGGGATTGGGGCTTTGGGCGCTTCGCCACAGTCTCAATCGAACTCGAATCATGATCAAAAATTCCAAGATGGTGGTGAGCACTTCACCTCTGGATTGGAAGAATTTGGAAATTTACGACATTGGACAAATTGCAAATGTAAAGCTCTGGGACAATCGCAAGTCTGGAGGACCTGCTTTTTCTTTCCGGGTGGATCTCACAATGAAAGATGGCACGACCGTGACTTTGTGCCCGGCGGAAGATTGCAATGAAGCTGTCTACATTGAAAAAACTTTGGAAGAATTCCTGGCCATCGAGCAGACCCCCGTTGTGGTGGATCCGCTCGTTTCCTAATTTCTCAAAAATCTCAAAACTACTCGACCGTCACTGATTTGGCCAAATTGCGAGGCTGATCCACATCGTAGCCCAAACTGTTGGCCAAGTGGAAAGCCATCAATTGCAATGGAACCACGGCCAAAATTGGATTCGTCGACCAGTGAGCTTTTGGCAATGGCAAATACCTTTCGGAAATGCCCTTCAATCGCTCGTTGTCACCCGTGCCGATGGAAATGATTTTCCCGCCACGAGCTTTGGCTTCTTCCAAATTGCTGACTGTTTTCTCAAACAAATCATCCGATGGAACGACCATGAGAATCGCCATTTTTTCGTCAATCAATGCCAGAGGTCCGTGCTTCATTTCGCCAGCCGCGTATCCTTCGGCATGCAAATAAGCCAGTTCCTTGAGCTTCAAGGCCCCTTCCATGGCAATCGGATAATTCACTCCGCGCCCCATGTACAAGAAGCCTTTGAATTCCTTCAAAGACTCGGAAGCTTCATCAAAGTATTTGTCATAAGCGAGAACAACTTCCATTTGTGCCGGAAGTCTCATCAGCGCTTGAATATGCTCTTCTTCTTTTTCTTTGTTCAATGTTCCGCGCACTTGTCCGATCGACACGGCCAAGAGGTTCATCAAAGTCAAAGTGCTCACGAAAGCCTTCGTGCTCGCCACTCCAATTTCAGGGCCCGAGTTCATGTACAAATGTCCATGCGCTTCGCGGTCAATGGATGAGTTTTTCACATTGCAAATGGAAAGTGTCTTGCAGCCTTTTTCTTTGGCCAAGCGAATCGCCGCCAAAGTGTCCGCTGTCTCACCGCTTTGAGAAACCGTCAGCACCAAAGTGTTCTTGCGAAGCACTGGATGGCGGTAACGGAACTCGCTGGCGATTTCGACTTCCACTGGAATTTGCGCCAATTTTTCGATCAAATATTTTCCGACTTGGCCGGCATAGTAGCTCGTCCCACAGGCCACGATGCAGATCTGCTCGATCCCTTTGAAAACTTCGCTGGTCTCTTTCCAATCCGCATCCGAATCCAAAACTTCCAGTTCGTGCGGCGAGCGACCACCGAAGCCGACATTTCTCAGGCGGACAGAAAACTCGTTGGCCACCAAATGCGGAGCCATGGCATCGGCCACTGCGTGCGGCTGCTCATAGATTTCTTTGAGCATGTAATGCGAGTAACCTTTTTTCTCGACCTGATCCGCGTTCCAATTCAATTCCACGATCTTCTTTTGAATCTTTTGACCATCGTCCGAAAAGATTTGAACATCGCCGTTCTTCACGCGAGCAATCTCGCGGTCATCGAGATAAATGAATTTCTTGGTGTACTGAAGGGCGGCTTGCACGTCGCTGACGACAAAAACCTGATTGTCACCGACTCCGACAACCAAAGGAGGACCGTCTTTGAAGGCCACCAATTCGGTGGGTTCTTGGTCCCAAATCACCAAAATAGAAAAAGCCCCGCGCAGTTTTTTAAGAACTGATTGCACGGACTTGAAAAGATCTTTGCTGACTTCGACTTCGTTGGCGATCAGGTGAGCCACCAATTCCGAATCTGTGTCCGAAGTGATCTGGGCGCCGCCCTTGATCAGCTCTTCGCGGATCTCGAGATAGTTCTCGATGATTCCATTGTGAACCAGGCTGATGCCTTTGACTTGGTGAGGGTGGGCGTTGCGCTCAGAGGGAACTCCATGCGTGGCCCAGCGAGTGTGACCAATACCCAAATGCCCATTAAACTTTTCGTCTTCCAGTTTGATTTCCAAATTCTTCAATTTGCCTTCAGCACGCACTCGTTTCAGTGTGCCTTCGTGAAGAATAGCAACACCAGCGCTGTCGTAGCCGCGGTACTCAAGCTTTTTCAAACCGTTGACAATGACATCTTTTGGATTTTCAGGCCCCAAATAACCAACAATTCCGCACATATTAAGACTCTGCCTCGTTTTGCTTTTCGACTTTGACGTATTCTTCTTTGATGATCTGACGACCGCGAGCCACAGCCAGCGCACGTTCAGGAACATCTTTGGTGATGGTGGAACCCGAGCCAATCACCGCATGATCTCCGACTGTGATCGGGGCCACGAACTGAGTGTCGCTGCCAACGAACACGCCATTTCCGATTTTGGTTTTGTACTTCTTCTTGTCTGTTGCGTAATTGCAAGTGATTGTTCCGCAACCGATATTCACGTCTTCACCAATTTCCGCATCACCCAAATAAGTCAAATGACCCGCTTTGGATTTCTTGCCGAATTTGGTTTTTTTCATTTCCACAAAATTGCCAACATGCGCTTCTGGTCCGATTTCGGTTTCCGGACGCAAGCGTGCGAAAGGCCCCACAGAAGCTTTGGTGTGGATCTGACAATTTTCCAAATAAGTGTAAGCCCGGATCTGAACGCTTTCTCCCACAACCGTGTCGAGGATAAAACATCCCGGCTCAATCGAAGTGAAAGCTCCGATTTTGGTTTTCCCTTTCAAATGCACATTGGGATGCAGGACAGCTCCCGGAGAAACTTCGACCGAATCTTCAATGTAAGTCGTCCAAGGGTCGATCATCAAAACCCCAGCTTCCATCAGACGCTTGGCTTTGCGGCGATAGACCAAACGGGTCGCACGTGCCAACTCCAATTGATTGTTCACGCCAACGGAAACTTTTTTATTTCCCTTGATGGCATCCACTTTCAATTGGTTTTCCAAGCAAATGGAAATCAAATCCGTCAGGTAATACTCTTTTTTCGAGTTTTGGTTTTGAATTTGCGGCAGGAATTCAGAAAGAACATCGGCCGAAGCCAAATAAATTCCAGTATTCACTTCGCGAATTTTCAAAGTCTCCGCCGAAGCATCTTTGGCTTCAACAATCGCGGCCAAACGGCCTTTGTGACGAATGATGCGACCAAATGCAGAAGGATTTTTCAATTCGGCTGTCACCACGGCCAGATCCAAATTGGAAGCCTCGAATTCCTGAATGAAATGCTGAATGTCTTCCGCTTCAATCAAGGGATGATCGCCATTGAGAATAACCACATTGCCTTCAATTGAATCTGGCTGCGCTGATTTGACCGCATCGGCGGTTCCCAACTGTTGCGCCTGAACATGAGTTTGCACTCCCCACGGCTCGACAACACTTTTCACCAGATTCAAACCATGTCCAACCACCAGACGAATCTCTTCAATTCCGGCTCCGCGGCAGGCTCCAACCACATTGGCCAGCATCGGCTGACCCGCAACTGGGTGAAGAACCTTTGGAAGTGGAGAGACCATTCGGGTCCCTTTGCCAGCAGCTAAAATGATTGCTGTCCAGGGACGCTTTTTTTCTTTGTTTGTTTGGCTTTTCATGGCGACAATTAAAGCATGAGTTCCGGTATTTTACATCAATCTTCTTGGGCTCTCTCAGCTCAGGGAAATCCAATCGAGCTTTTTTCTTCTTTGCACGGTTCTGACCGTTCACTGCTGTTTATTGGTGGTGTTCATGGGGACGAGCCGGAGGGCGTTGAACTGGCACAAAAATTTCTGGCTTGGTTGCAGAAAAACAACAATTCTCAGCTGCGCTCCTGGATTTTGATTCCTTGCTTGAATGTTGATGGCTATCGCCGTCGCGAAAGAACCAACGGCAACGGAGTGGACCTCAATCGCAATTTCCCCAGTCGGGACTGGAGCCCGGAAGCCAAAGCTCCTCGCTATTCTCCAGGCCCTCGCCCTGCCAGCGAATCAGAAGTTCAAGCTCTGAGCCAATTGATTGAAACGCGAAATCCTGAAGTGATTTTTCACTTCCACTCATGGGAGCCCTGTGTCGTTTACACTGGCGCTCCCGGCAAAAAGTGGGCGGAAGCAGCTGCGGGCATTTCGGGTTACGAAGTTCGCGAGGATATTGGTTATCCAACTCCCGGCAGTTTAGGTCAGTACGGCTGGCTGAATTTGCAAACGCCAGTAATTTGCTTGGAAGAACAAGAGGGTATCTCCCTGGAAAAAGTTTGGCCTCATTTTGCCGAAGGCCTGCAGAAAGTCGTGAGGGGCCTGTGAGCATCAAACTGATTGTCTTCGATTTGGACGACACCTTGCTCGACACCACCAGTTTGCTGATTCCGATTGCTCGCACTCAAGCTTTTGAAGATCGAATTCGTCAACCCCTCCCCTTGATGGAAGGCGCTTTGGCCAATCTCGAGTATCTCAAAAACCGCTACATTTTGACTTTGCTGACGCAAGGGCGTCTCGAAGCGCAAATGCAAAAAGTCAAATCCCTGGGTATCGGTCATTATTTTCAAGAGCAATTTTTCGCCGACCCCAACGAACAAAGACCAAAATCTTTTTACTTTTCTCAAATTGTCAAAACGATGGGTTTTCCGGCCGATGCGATTCTCAGTATCGGCAATCGACGCAGCACCGACATTCGCGAAGCCAAAAAAGTTGGCGCCCGCACTTGCTGGTTCAAATACGGCGAACACTTGGATGAAAAAATTGAAATGCCTGAAGACATCCCCGACTTTCAAGTTGAAACCCATCGGGAGCTGATCCAAGTATGCCAGCTTTGAATTCCAGTGTCCTGATTCTGGGTTTGCCAGAGCTTCCTCCTTTGCAAGTGGGAGCGGATTGGATTGCAAATTGGCAATCGCAGTCGGAAGAACTGCAAAAGAGATCTTACGATGTTGTCTGCGCTCCCCTCAAAGATATGAAAACAGCTCAGTTTGAAAAACTCGCGCAAGCTCTTCAGGAGAAAAATTCGACTTTGCAGTTTGTGCTGATTTCCGACGAGCAAAGCACCACTTCGGATTTGCAAAATATTTTTGAGAAATTTCCCATTTTTCGCATTTCCCATTTGAATCATCTCGACGATCTGGAAAAAGATTTGGTGTTTGGACTGGAAGAAGCGCAAATGGCCCGCCAGGAAAAGGAACTTGAATCCTTGGTGCGCGAGCAAAATGAAAAGCTCAAGCAGCTCTACGAAGAGCTCGAGGACCGAGTTCAAAAAAGGCAAAACTACTTGCTCGAAACCCGGCGCAAAACCTACATTGCCAATGCTCGCTGGGAATCGCTTCGCGAAGCCATGATCGCCATTTACAAATCCATTTCGACAGGCGACATGGAAAAAAACCTGCTCGAAGTTTTGCAACCGACTTTGCAATTGGAGAGCATTCGCATTTTGCTCAAGCCTCATGACCATTTCTTGACTCAGCAAAAACGAACTCAATCCAGCTTTTCTGTCTATCAAGCCCCGCTTTTCCGCTCTCAAGACCAAGTCGGAAGCATTCTGTTCATTCGCAATCCGCAATTGAATTTTCAGCGCGAAGAAACCGACTTTCTCCTGCGAGTCACAGAAGCCGTGTCTTTGGCCTTGGATCGCCAGACCAAGCTGGAAGAATCCGAAACTCTGAAAGAACAGTGGCAAGCAACTTTCAATGCGGTTTCAGATCCAGTGGCTTTGATCAATCAAAAGTACGAGCTGGTTCAAACCAACTCGGCCTTTCTGGCCAAATCAGGACTCACTGCGGAACAAGCTGTGGGTCGCAAATGCCACTCTGTTCTTTTTCAAAAAGATTCGCCCTGTGCTCACTGTGAAATGGGAAAAAATTTTCGCTTGGACGTTTCCAAAAGCAAAATCACCTATGATGTTTACAGTCAGCCCGTTCCGGTCGATCCTTTGCAGACCACGGTGTTTGTGAATTTGTATCACGACGTGACCGAGCAAATCCGCATGGAGAGAAAAATTCTTGAGAGCGCGCGCTTGGCAGAAATCGGAACCATCGGCAGCAGCATTGCCCATGAATTGAACAATCCTTTGGGTGGAATTTTATCTTTCGTGCAATTGATCAAAATGGATTTAAAACCCGAGGATCCAATCTACGAAGACATTGTCTCCATGGAGGAGGGCGTGCGCCGCTGCAAGGAGATCATTCAAAATCTCCTGGGCTTCACTCGCAATCCGGAAGTCGACGAGGAAAAGGATTTGGATCTTCGCGAAGTTCTTCAGCGTGCAATTAAAATCATTGAGTTGCAGACAAAATCCCGCGGCATCGAAGTGAAATTGCATTTGCCGACAGAGCCCATGCCGTTCACAGGACATTTGAATCTTCTGTCTCAAGCCGTGAGAAACCTTTTGCAGTCTTCGATTGATGCCATCATTGAAAAATCGCAATCCCAAAAAGGATTTCAGGGGCTGATCGAATTGAGGTTGGATCTCAAAGACAGCGATTACTCCTTTCACATTTTAGACAACGGTCTAGGCTTGGACTCCGCACCCAGTCTGAGTCTGTCGGTGGCTGGGCAAATCATTCACGATTACGGCGGCCACCTGGAATTTTCTTCACGCTCTCAGCCCTTTCGGCTGGCGCAATTCACCCTTCCTCGTCCAGTTTTTCAGGCCTGAAGCCGCGAATTGGGCGCGGATTTTTGACAGGTCTGTCAAGAATCCACTAAGCTGAAATCTACAAGCCATCCATGGAAGGAAGGTTCATGCGCTCATCAAGAGTTCTTATTGTTGATGATGAATCCAGTCTCAGAACAGCCCTGTTCCGCATTCTCGACCGAAAAGGTCTGAGTGTGATCACAGCCAACAAAATTGACGAAGCAAAATTGCTTTGCCAAGGAGACCAAGCCTTGGATTTGGCTTTGGTGGATCTCAATCTTCCTGATGGAGACGGCATCGATTTGATGACCCATCTCAAAAGCGTGCATCCCGATTGCCAAGTGATTATTTTGACGGGCCATGGAACAATTGAGTCGGCAATTCGCGCCACTCAAAAAGGTGCTTTCCATTTCATCACCAAGCCTTTCAACATGGAAGAGCTCACCAGCTTGGTCGACAAAGCTCTCACTCACAAAAAGTTGCAGCAGGAAAATCATCAGCTGCGCACAGAACTGCACAAAAAATATCAGTTCGAGCAAATCATCGGCAAAAGCGTCGAGATTCAAAATGTGCTTTCCATGGTCGAAAGGGTCGCCGATTCCGATTCGACTGTTTTGGTGACTGGCGAAAGTGGAACCGGAAAAGAGCTGATCGCTCGAGCCGTGCACTACAATTCTCCAAGAGCCGATCAAGCATTCGTCGCCATCAACTGTGGCGCCATTCCCTCGGAACTTTTGGAGAGCGAACTCTTCGGTCACGTGAAAGGCGCATTCACAGGGGCGATTGCCAATCGCATCGGCCGATTTGAAATGGCTGACGGCGGGACCATTTTTCTCGATGAAATTGGCGACCTGGAACCTGCTTTGCAAGTGAAGCTCTTGCGAGTGCTGCAACAGAAAAGTTTCGAGCCCGTTGGTGGCGCGAAAAGCATTCAAGTGAACGTGCGAGTCATTGCCGCCACCAATAAAAATTTGGAAGACCTGGTCAGCGCTGGCCGCTTCCGTGAGGATCTTTTTTATCGTCTGAATGTCATTCCGATCGTGATTCCAGCTCTGCGTGAACGCAAAACAGATATTCCACTTTTGTTTGCGCATTTCATGGAGCATTTCAATCGCAACAAAGGCCGTCGACTGACGGGCGTATCCCCGGATACCATGGAGTGCTTAATCAATTATCCTTGGCCCGGAAATATCCGCGAGCTGGAAAACTTGGTTGAACGCTTGGCGATTTTAAAAGGCCAAGGACAAATCGAAATCAGCGATCTTCCGGTGAAATACCGCTCGGTTGCTTCGGCATCGGTCGATCCGGCCAAGTTCGATCTTCCGGATGAGGGTCTCGATTTCAACACAGCCGTGGACCAATTCGAAAACAATTTGATTCTTCGAGCTCTGGAAAAAACCAGTTGGAACCGAAATCAAGCCGCACTTTTGTTGCGCCTGAATCGAACCACTTTGGTCGAAAAAATCAAAAAGAAAGGTCTGCGTCCTCCAGGAGAACTGGCGGAAGCTGCGAACGAAGACTTGCGCAACAACAGCGAACCCAAGTCCTTCTATCGCCCTGGACCTGAAATTTCCCAATAAGCTTTGCATTCTGAAACTGCGGAAGTCGAAGACCTCGACTTCCGTGGGGTTTGCCCCGTCTCAAGCTGAGAATTCTCGGTTAAGAATTTCCGCAAGACCTCAAATCTTCCCTCGTAATTTCCGATATCTAGAAGTCCACTCGGGAGGATTTGATGTCGGCACCGGCGAAGATTGTTAAAAAGGGCGAGTTCCTTTTCAAAGAAGGCGATAAAATTCAAAATATTCAGCTCATTCAATCCGGAGCTGCCAACCTTTGCATCATTCGTCCCAAGAAAAATATTGATCTGCTGAGCATGGGAAGTTCCCAAGTTTTGGGCGAAGCCGCCTTGGCTGGTCTTTCCACTTATCCTTACTCGGCTGTAGCCACAACCGAAACGAAAGTTGTGGAAATCCCTGTTGAAATTTTCAAACAGTCTGTCGAAACCGCTCCGCAAATGCTCAAAGTGCTTTTGAAATCCCTGCTCGATCGATCCAAGACTTTGTTGACCGAGGTGAAATCCAACAAAATGGAAAAAGACTCGAGCCCTTGTCCTGAAGATCAAGTCGCCAAAATCTTTGGCACAGTTTTTCACACCGCTCGCCACAAAGGCACCAAAGACGAAAAAGATCCGAACAAAGTGACCATCGATTGGACCACTTACAAGCAGTACTCTCAGCGCGTGTTCGGCGAATCGCCGAAGCGTTTGGAACAAGCTCTATGCATTTTGGTGAAAATGAAACTGGCCAGCTTTGAAATGGGTCGCCCTCCTGAAGATCCAGAAGGACCTGAGCAAATCATGAAAGTGAATTTGTTCGACATTTCAGCCATCGAAGCTTTCTTCGAGTTTTATCAGTATTATTACTTCAAAGGCGGAGCCAAGTCTGAAATTCTCAAAGTCGATGAAAACTGCTCCAACATTCTTGCCAATTTATTGGCCGTAGCGGAAGGAATTGAACCCGACCGTTTCGGTGTGGTGTCGATGGATTTCGTCAAAACCGTCGAGCGCTTCAAAACCGATTTCAATGTGAATTTGAAGTCGGATCACTTCACTTTGCTCGAACAAAAAGGCGTTTTCTGCAAACGCCAAGCTCGTCAAGACGGCAATGTGGTCCTGCAGTTTGAATTGAAAGAATTCAAAACCACTCAAAAAATCTGGAAAGTCCTCAAAGAAATTGAAAAATGGAATGAAAAAGGTTTTGTGGATTTGTCAGAGGATGAAACCAAAGCCAAGAAAAAGAGCGATGGCCCAAGCTGCCCGGCTTGCCAAGCAGCTTTGGTTCCTCAAGCAAAATTCTGCTCTGAGTGCGGACACAAATTAGCGGCTTGATCCTTCGGCCATCAGGCACAGCATTTCAAACATCACATCCACTCCGACCAGGGATGTGATGTCCGCATGATCAAAGGGCGGAGAGATTTCGACGATATCACCGCCCACCAAATTTGGAATTTTCAAAGTTCTCAAAATTCTCTGAGCTTCATAAGTTGTCAGGCCACCCACCACGGGTGTTCCCGTTCCTGGCGCATAAGCTGGGTCCAAGCAGTCAACATCGAAACTGATATATGTCGGAGTCGAATCAAACTTGGGCAAACTCTTCAAGAAAGAATCCAAGGTGCCGGAGCGAATGTCATCGACAGTCTTCACCGTGATTTTATTTTTTTTCACAAAGTCCAAATCCTCACCGCCAGCCAAAGGACCGCGAATTCCAATTTGCAGCATTTTGCGAGGATCCACCAAGCCCTCTTCGACAGCATGACGGGCAAAAGCACCATGATGATACTCTTGTCCCCAAGCGGCGGGGTAAGTGTCCAAATGGGCATCAAAATGCACGAAGGCCAAAGGCTTTTTGTAATGAGCGCGAAGAGCTCTAAGCACTGGCAAAGTGGTTGAGTGATCACCGCCCACCCAAATCATTCGCTTTTTGCTTTTCACCACTTGAGCCGCGAAAGATTCGATTTTTTCATATGACTGTTTTTGGTCAATGGGCACCACGGGACAGTCACCGATGTCGGCAATTTTCAATTTCTGAAAAATATTGATTCCGCGGGACCAATGAAATCCCCGCCCCAAACTGGAAGCTTCTCGGACTCGCGAAGGAGCAAAGCGTGGCCCCGGGCGGTAGGACACTCCACCGTCATAGGGAACGCCAAAAAGGGCCACATCAAATTTTTGATCAACAGTGGCCAGAGGCAAGCGAAAGAAGGTTTTGATCCCAGAGAAGCGCGGAAATTCGCGACCGCTCAGAGGTTGAAATTCATGACTGGGGTGTGACTTGCCTGCCATATTTGCTCCTGTTAAAGCTATCAAACACTTTATGAAACCAATCGCCGCTCAATTAAGCAAGTTGTTACTCGCTTGGTACAAAGAGAATCATCGGGACCTCCCTTGGCGGAGCAATCGCGATCCCTATCGCATTTGGATTTCCGAAGTGATGCTGCAACAAACAACAGTGGCTGCTGTCATTCCCTATTACGAAAAATTTCTGAAGCGCTTTCCCAATGTTCAAAAGTTGGCAAATGCCAGTCTCGAAGAAGTATACGAAATGTGGGCCGGCCTGGGATATTACAGTCGAGCCCGCAATCTGCACAAAGCGGCCCAAGCCTTGGCAGCCAATGGCTTTCCCCAGCGAGCTGAAGAGCTGATCGAACTTCCCGGTTTCGGGCCCTACACCTCCCGGGCCGTGGCGAGCCTTGCTTTTGATGAAGCCGTCGGAGTGTTGGACGGGAATGTCATTCGCGTTCTGACTCGAGTTTTCGGTTGGCAAATGGATTGGTGGACGCCTTCGGCAAGAGAGAAATTGCAGACCGCTTCTGATGAAATTGCCAGTGCTGGACCTTCGCATTTGCTCAATCAGGGACTGATGGAATTGGGAGCCACGATTTGCACTCCCCACAATCCCACTTGTCTCTTGTGTCCTTGGCAAAAACAATGTGTGTCTCGGGAAAAAGATTTGGTGGCGAAAATTCCACGCAAAAAACCAAGAAAGAAATCCGAAGTTTGGATTTGGACAGCTCAGGTGTTTCACAAGGATGGCCAAGTCGCTCTATTGCCAAATCAATACGCACCTTTTCTCAAGGGCCAGTTGATTTTCCCTGGATCAGTCTCCCAGGAGAAGAAAAAGCCCAAGACTTTCGACCTCAAGCACGGCATCACTCACCACGATATTTACATTCAAATTGAGTCTTCCCAAAAGAAGCCTGTAAAATTGAAGTCTCAGGAGCTTCAATGGATCGCCATCAAAGATATCAAAAAGGTCAGTCCATCCAATTTATTGCAAAAAGTCTTGCAGCGAGCCTTGTCTCTCTTGGACTGATTTCTTGCGGACACACTCAAAAAGAAATTCCATCGGAAATGCGCGAAGCCCTCAATCAACCTTCGGCTCCTTCGCTGGACATCACATCCTTGGGAATTCAACTGACTCGTTTTGGCAACAACACTTCGCCTTTTTTGTCCGCCGATGGAAAACAATTTGTCTTTATTAGCAGCAATCGTCCTTCGCATTCTCAGGGACAGGTTTACCTTTTCAATTTGGAAAATCTCAAAGAGAAAAGAATCACTTATCAAGATGGGGAATGCAGTGGTGCGGCCCTCTTAAAAGATGGACGGGTGGTTTATGCTTCGACCACAGATGAAAACAAAGAGCGCCCCCGCTTGCTTTTTAAACAAGATCCGGCCGAAGGAACAACTCCCACGGAAATCTATCTCAGCCCACTGAATGGGGATCAGATCGAACGATTGACTCGCCATCCGGGCTTGGACGCCGCTCCTTGGCCGCGACAAGATCGACCCGACTCAATTCTATTTTCTCGCGAATCTGGGAAAAAAATGGAAATCCTCCAGATGAATATCAAATCCGGCCAAATCACTCCCATGCTTTCTGCAAAAGATCGCTCGGTCGAAAGTTTGCGGCACTCTCCGAACAAAAAAATGTGGGCTTGGATTGAAACAAATGGCGAACAGGTCAGCGAAGTGATGATCTCCCCACCAGGCTTTGTCGCCGGGAAAAGAAAGACTTTGTCTCTTCCAGTCGGTCATTACCGCGATTTGCTCTGGGTGGATGATCAAAAATTGATCCTGTCAGGCAAGACTCTCAAGAAAAACTACCAGTTGTACAGCTACGATCTGAACAGCAACTGTCTGCAAAATGTCTTTGAGACGGAGACGGATTTGACGTTCCCTCAGCTGCACTCTGAGAGACAGGCCCTGATCTTTGCGAGCACGGCCAATGGGTCGACTCAAATTTATTACAAGTCGCTTCCCACTTCAGATCAATGCCTCAAGTGGGAAGAATCAAAAGCTAATCAATGACCAAAGGTCGGCTTCAAAAGTTGAAGCTGAGAATCCTTTTCCAGATCTGACTGCACAGTTCTGTTTTCTGGGAAAAGCAGCAACAATTTTCCAGTTCCCTGCCCTTTGTTGAACTCAACATTCAGGGATTGACCAGGACCCAAAGTCAGCACTTCGGGAAGATTTTTGAAGGACTGGCTGTCCGCTTGCAATGAGATCTGAGTCCACTTGCGTGGTGAATTTCCCATAAAGTCATCGGATTCAACAGCATAAGGACCATTGAAAGTGGTCGCTACTTTGATGGCCAATTGACCTTGGCTGCGTTTTGCGAGCTTGCTCACATCCGCTTCCAAAATTAACACCGTCGAACGATTCATTGGATCGAAGGTCAAAGCATCCAAAGTCGCCGGTGCGTAATTTTCAAACGGAACAGCTCCTGAACCCTCTGGTTTCGCCGATTCCAATTCATAGGTGGCGCGAATTTCACGAGCTTTACCGGCATCCAAAAGAACACTGGCATATTGATCTGCATTGGTCGGAGAGGCCAGACCACTGACATTTCCCAACTGAATAGCAGACAATTCTTGTTCGGCCACTTGGTCGCCATTGCTATCAATCAATACAGAAGCTTCGCAAAGATTCCAAGTTGTCATGGCATCGTAAGTCTTCACTCCGATTTGCAAGACTTGCAGTTTGGCGCCATCCACTTCTTTATCGACAATTCGATAACCAACAGCTTGCAGGTCACAAGCGCGGCTCATGAAGGGATCGTTGCGCAGATCTTTCTTGCGGCTGTCAGAGCCGATGAAATTGAATGGATACACACGGCCTTCATGCACTCCTGGATTGACCAATTTCATTTCCACGGCCGAACCCGCGCTGGAAGCTTCGGAAGTCGCCGCCACTTTCAAGGACTGCGCTTGCACTCGTGAGATTTTTTTCAACACGGCCAAAACTGGAATGCGGTGAATTTCCAAATCGCCTTCCATGAATTTGAGCAATCCGTCCATTTCAGGATGACTGTCTTTTTGCATCGGGGTTTTGAGGCGGATTCGAGCAGCCACAGTTTTGCTTTCGCCAGCTGCCAGTTTGAAATCTTGAGGGTTCTCAAGAGTCATTCCATCTGCTGTCTCAAGAACCATGCGCAAATTCACTTCGGATTTTGAAATGTTCTTCAGTTCGAAGCTTTCGCGGAAAACCTTTTCAGCTTCGATATTCACTTCACCCAAAGACAAAGAAGTTCGGCTGGAGAGCAGTGCCGCTTTGATGGATTCCATCACTTGCACTCGGCCTGCTCCCTGACGAGAGAGAAGGTACGTCTTGCCTGTCGCATCGGTAATGGATTTCGCTTGTCCCATCAAAATCGACTTCAATTCTGCTGGGCTCAAATCCGGACGAGCTTGCCTCAACAAAGCCATCACTCCGGCAATGTGAGGACCCGACATGGATGTGCCTGACATTTTCACGCCTTTGTCGCCTTCACCCATCGCCGCCGAAATGATATTGGCTCCAGGCGCTGTGATTTCAGGTTTCAAAAGTCCATCCAAGGAGCGAGGACCTTTCGAAGAAAATCCAGTCAAAGTGTCAATGAGCTCCGTTTTTTCAAATCGCTCTTCAGTTTGGAAAAACACAGTGACCGTCACAGTTTTCATTTCAGCTTTCAGTTTGATTCCCAAGTCCTGAGGAATCATGACAGCTGGAATTCCATATTTGCCTTCTCCGCCCATCGGGATCGGAGCACCAGGTTGGTTGTTGGCCACAACCACGCCAATCGCACCTGCCAGAGTCGCGCGACGAACCTTATCTGCGAAATTCACAGCCCCACGGTCAATCAAAGCCACTTTGCCTTTCAAAGCAGCGGCCAATTCTGGAGAGAAATCTGTTGCGGCCAGTCCGGCTTCCACCAGGGCTCCAGTGACAGGGCCAGCTTGAGCAATCGGTCGGCCAATGGTTCCTTCGACAACTTCAGTCAAATGAACCGCTGACGACGAAGAAAATTTGATCGCATCGAATTTCCAATTGTGGTCCGTGTTGTCAACTGAAGCGGCGACAGAAATGGCTTCATCGACAATGCTCGGAGCACCGACGATGTAATCTTGATCTCCCGAGTTTCCAGCAGAAGCCACAACCACTGTTCCACCATTGGACAAATTGCGAATGGCTTCACCATAGAGCAAACGTGGAGTTCCAAAATTGCTTCCCAAAGAAAGATTCACAACATCCAATTGGTCGTTGAGCAATCCATCGGCATTTGGGTCCGCCGCGTACTCAAGACCCGCAATCACGACAGCGTCTCCTGTCGAACCATTGGCACCAAATACTTTGATCGCATAAAGCTCAGCTTCTGGAGCCACGCCTGAATAGGTTTGTTCACGATCGCCGACTCCGGCAATGGTTCCTGCAACGTGAGTTCCGTGTCCGGCTTCATCCAAAGGATTGATGTCAGGCTTTGGAATTCGCTTTTGGAAATCTCCTGAGCTGGTGTTGTAGTCGGTACCAGCCAAGTCGATACCGCCAACCACTTTTTTGTTCGGGAAAGCAGAATTGGCCTTTGAAGGATCGATGGCTTTGTAATCATCAGCGCTTCCAGAGCCACCCAACATGGAATGAGTGTAATCAATCCCCGTGTCGAGAACTCCGACTTTGATTCCTTGGCCCTGGATGCCGGTGGCATGAGCGCTTTCAGCTCCAATAAATTTCACTGAATTACGCTCTTTCAAATTGGAAACTGCTTGGCTGAGATTCAAGAGATCAGATTCAGCAACAACAGGACGGCCAAAGCTGCCTTCCGCTTCCATGTAGGCAATGTGCATCGTCGCTTTGAGTTTTTCTCGCACTGAGGCCGGAGCCACAATCGCCAAGGCATTCAAAACCATTTTGTAGCGGAACAAGATTTGAATTTCTGGAGAGAGAGCTTTGAGCTCGGCGATGGCTTGAGTTTGCTCCAACTCAATTTGCTTGGCCAATTGAGGATCGACTTGAGATTGGCCTTCGACTTGTTGAACAGAGGTCAAAAGAGGAGGTGACTGCAATTTCAAAACGGCCGTGAATTGATCTTGGTGAATCGGGCGATTGCTGAAAATTCCAATGCCTTCATCCCCACTCAAACGCTGCAGAAAGTTTGAATTTTGCGAGCAAGCTGACAAGCTCAGCAGGACGAAAGACAAGACGAAGCACTTTTGAAATTGAAACATTTCCCCCCCAAATCATTGCGATCTCACAAGACTGCAGCGGAAACTACTGGTGTCCGGTCCGAAATTCAAATAAAACTAAATTATGGGAAGCTTTAAAAATTCTCTGGTTCTGCCGGGTTGGAAACTTTTCCAAAAAGCTTTAGTTGTGGCCATGGCTTTACCAGGCGTGGCCTGGGCGGCTCCCCATCCTGGCGCTGGCTCCTCCTTGTTGGTGGCCCCTGAAGCCGGTCTTTTTTGGATTCGCCAGGGCTTCCAGATTCAGACCCGAGGGTCCTCCTGGCAATTGGGAGCCTTCAGCGAAGACAAAAACTCGGAAGTTCGACTGCTCCGACCCGGATCAAACTCGGCATCCTTGGCGATTCGAAATGAAGACCTCAAATCCGAAATGACTTTGGAAAATTATTCCAAAAGATGGATGAAGGATTACTCCAATTACGGATTTGATCTCTTGGGCACTCAGACCTTTATTCAAAGCGGAACCAAAGCTCTTGTGGTCGATTTGCTTCACAAAAAGACCGAACAGCAAATGAGACAAGTTCTCTTTCTGAAAAATAAGAAAGTCGTCATCCTCACTTGCAAGGATGACCAGAAGCACTTTGAAAAGACACTGATCGAATGCAATCAAGTGTCTAAATCATTTCAGTGGGCGGAACTCAGCCGCCAAACAGCTTTTTAAAGAATCCAGTGACTTTGTTGGCCAAAGTTGGTGGAGGATTTTGACGGGAAGGCCCTGACTTGCGGTGGTCAGGACGAGGCCCCTTGTGCCCCCCTGGCCCACGCTTGTGTTGACCTGGTTGTCCCTCATGTCCTCGTTGTTTTCGCTGAGATCCATGCATGGACGGTCCACCTTTGTGCTGTCCATTGGCCCCCTTGGGAGAAGCCGAACTTTGAGCGCCTGGTGCAGGACCTGGCCGAGTGTGAGGCTTGCGATTTTCACCGCCTCGGTTTTCGGGACGCCCCTCACGACGGCCGTCTTGACGATGTTCGCCACCGCTTCCACGATTTTCAGAGCGAGGTCCTCGAGAATCCCGGTCCCGACGTGGACGATCTCCACGCTCACCGCGTCCGCCGCCGCGTCCGCCCCCACGATCTTGTCGTGGTCCACGATCTCCGCGCTCGGAACGATAACCGCCATCTTCGCTTGGCAATGGTTTGAAGTCTCGAATCAATTCACTGTCTTCAATCCATCCAATTTCAAGTTTGTGTTTCAAGTAATCTTCAATGCGAGACAAAGACTCAACATCTCGGTCGCTGACCAAAGATAGAGCCTGTCCCATTGTGCCCGCACGACCGGTGCGACCAATGCGATGAACATAGGACTCGGCATCTTGAGGAAGTTCATAATTGATGACCAAATCCACGCCTTTGATGTCCAAACCGCGAGCCGCCACATCGGTTGCGACCAGAATGTTTTTCTCATTCTCGGCTTTGAATTGTTCCATCACTCGATTGCGCTGAGCTTGAGTCAATAAACTGGAAATTCCCATCGCAGGAACACCGTTTTCACTCAAGAAACGAGCCACTCTTTCGACATTGAATTTGAAATTGCTGAACACAATGGCTTGCTTGGGATTGGTCTTTTTCAACAAGGACAGCAAGTACATCGGCTTGTCTTCATGGCCGACATGGAAAATCTCGTCTTTGACATTTTCGGCCTTGGCCTGATCGCGAGAAACGTCGACTTCGACGGGTTCAGCGCCAAACTGATAAGCTGTGTTGAGAACATCAAAATTGAGAGTCGCGCTGAACACCAGCATCTGACGCTCGCGAGGAACTCGGGACAGGATGAATTTCATGTCATCTTTGAATCCCATATCGAACATGCGATCGGCTTCGTCAAATACGATAGCGCGAACTTGCTTGAGATCCACGACATGTTCTTTGTAGAGATCAATCAAGCGGCCTGGAGTGGCGACCACAAATTCAACTTGGTTTTTGAAAGCTTCTTTTTGTTTGTCGTAACCAGTGCCACCGTAAACGGCAGCCCCACGAAGACCAGAAGCTTCACCCAATTTCGAAATGTTTTCGTAAACCTGCTCTGCCAACTCGCGAGTCGGAACCAAAATCAGAACGAAGTTTTGAGCTCTCCAATCCGAAAATGCACGTTTCGCCAATTCCGCTTTTTGCTCATCATTCATGTGTTCAGTGGACACTCGGCCTTTGAGCAAACGGTCCATCAAAGGAATCAAAAAAGCAGCTGTTTTTCCAGTTCCAGTTTGCGCCAGGCCAGCGACATCTTTTCCTTCGAAAATATGAGGGAAAACTGCCGTTTGGATGGGAGTGGTTTCTGCAAATCCCAATTTATCAATCGAAGTTTTTAGGCTGGGTTCAAGATGTAAGTCCGCGAATTTCAAAGTCGATCCTCAATAAAGTTCCCCGACTGGGGGAGTTGTCAAAGGCCCAACCTAGCTTAAGATGGCAGATCTGTAAACTTTCGAATGGCCTTGAGAAACTGTTCTGGTTGATCAAAATGCACCCAATGCCCCGCATTAGGAACTTCCACTCCCTCAATTCGAGGATTCGCCAGACACATCTGCCGGAAGACTTCTGCCGACAATTCTTTGGAGGTTTGGCCGCGGATCACCAAAGTTGGCATTGGCAGTGAACGCAATTCATTCCACCGATCTTTGGCTCGCCCCTGGATGACAGTGGTCACAATCGCCTCTTTCGAAAATCTCCAATCCGCTGTTCCATCTGGCTTCTCAATTATATTGGAATACAAATACTGACCCAAAGTGTCTGGGTTTTCCGAGCGCCCTTTCACAAGTCCTTTGAACTCGTTCAAGAAATACTCTTTGGCTTGGAGCTTGGTGGCAAAAGGTGTCGGCACCAATCCGAACAACCAGCGATAATAATCCGGTGCCGAGGGATCGCCGTCAGGCCCAATATCTTCGATCACTAATTTTTCGACTTTTTCAGGAAATTTGTGAGCAAACTCCAAAGCATTGCGGCCACCCATCGAGTGCCCCACCAAAACAATGCGATCCCAACCCAACTCTTGCATGATTAAAAACAAATCATCTGCATAATCTTCGGCGGCATAACCGGTCAGTGGTTGCCAGGATTTGCCATGCCCTCTTTGGTCAAAAGTCAAAACCCGCTCGGTGTCCTCAAGCCCTTTGATGATTCTTCTCCAGTTCATGCCGTAGCCCATCAATCCGTGCAAAAACACCCATCGTCGGCCGTTTTCAGGGCCGGTGATTTGATAATTGAATTGGGAGAGATATGATGACATAACCTGTCTTTCTGTATGGTTGAAATTAAGCAAAAACCTCAACTCCACGCAAGCTGGATTGACCCCCACGCCAAAGAAATCGTTCGAATCCTCCAACGCGAGGGTTTCGAAACTTATTTGGTGGGTGGTTGCGTGAGAGATCTGTTGGCCGGCATTCATCCGAAAGATTTTGATATTGCCACCAACGCCGAACCCAACCAAATCAAACGAAAAGTTTGGGGCAGCTATGTGATTGGTCGGCGCTTTCGCTTGGTTTTGGTGAAGCGGGGCGATCAACAATACGAAGTCGCCACTTTCCGCCGCGAGATTTCACCAGAAGAGCTGGCCGCTGCTGCTGCCGAGATGAGTTCCGAAGAGGAAAGCAGCGCGCCGCCGGTTTCGGGTGACAATTACTTTGGAACTCCCGAGCAGGATGCGGTTCGCCGCGATTTCACCATCAATGCTTTGTTTTACGACCCCATCAAAGATGAGCTGATCGATTTCGTCAATGGAATGGCCGACATTCAGTCGCGCACGCTGAGAATGATTGGGGAGCCCGCGGCCCGGATCAAAGAAGATCCCATTCGCAGTCTTCGCGCCATCCGACTTTCTCACAAACTGCATTTCCGAATTGAAGAGAATTTGCGCCACGCCATTCAAGAAAACGCATCGGAAGTGGCCAAGTCCGTCTTGCCTCGCCGCCGTGAAGAGTATCTCAAGTTTCTCCGACTCCCCGACCCTGTGCCGGCCTGGATGGAACTCTACGATCTCGGATTGATCGAGCACATCTTGCCGAGCTTAAAGCCTGTCTTTGAAGAGCCGCACCGCCGGGAAATGTTTCTGCACTACTTGCATCGCTTGGAAGAGATCTGCTTGGATTCCTCTCAAACAGTCGAAATCTACACTCCCGTGGTTCTGGCTTATCTTCGAGCCATGGAAGGACATCCCGATACGGAAAGCCTTCTCAATCGCTTGATGAAAGATGAACTGATGATGTTCAAAGCCGAACAGGCCATAGTTTTGGGCTGTTTGGATTTACTCACTCACTTGGATGAAATTGAATCCTTCAAAAGACGAGGCCAGCGCCGACAAATGGCTTTTCTGAAAAATGAATCCCTGCCATTGGCTTTGCGAGTGGCCAAAGTGGAGCATCATTTATCTGCGCAAACTTATTGGTATTGGCAGGATCAGCTCAACCGAAAAAATCAGGCCGCTCGCTTCTGAAATTGACGGACCAGTTCCGTTGAAATGGCATCAAGATCCATCACTTTATCAACAGCGCCAACTGCTTCAGCAGCTTGAGGCATTCCGTAGACGACACATGTCTTTTCGCTCTGAGAAATGGTGAAAGCACCGGCCTTCTTCATTTCTAAAAGACCTTCGGCTCCGTCTTTTCCCATTCCCGTCAAAACCACACCGATGGCATTGGCTCCCGCATATTTGGCCACACTTTTCATCAGAAAATCAGCGGCTGGACGCACACCATGCAACAAAGGCTGCTGATGCAATTTCACATGATAGAAAGCTCCATTACGGACCATTTCCATATGAAAATTTCCTGGAGCCAAGAGCACTCGACCTGGAACAACTTTGTCTCCGTCTTCCGCCTCTTTGACTTCAAATGGAAATTTTTGATTGAGAGAATCCGAATAAGTTTTTGTGAAACCCGCAGGCATGTGCTGAACAATGACGGTTCCCGGAAGGTCGGTGGGAAGTCCTCCCAGCACAACTTTCAAAGCCTCTGTTCCCCCTGTCGATGAAGCAATGGCCAAAACCTGATGAGTTGTTTTCGCCAAAGCTGTGGGAGACAGTTTGGATTTGTGGACGATGTTGGAACCCACCGGATTGAGTTTTTGAATGCGCGCTCGAGAGGCCATTCGGATTTTCGTGGCTAATGAATCCGTCATCGCTTCAAGACTTTTGCTCACATCCAAAGAAGGCTTTTCGACCACGTCAATCGCCCCCAGCTCCAGGGCTCGCAAAGCAGTTTCAGAACCGGCTTTTGCCAAAGAAGAAATCAACAATGTCCGAGTCGGCATGAACTGCATCACACGCTCCAAGAAACTGAGACCGTCCATCTTGGGCATTTCCACATCCAGGGTCATGACATCGGGTTTGTGCTGCACCAAGAGCTCTCGGGCCGCAAATGGATCTGGAGCAGCGCCCACCAATTCCATGTCAGGACAGGAAGTGACCACCTTGGAAAGGATTTTTCGAATCACTGCCGAATCATCAACGATTAAAACTTTGATTTTTGCACTCATGATCAGATGACCTTTCCCTTCTAAACTCTTTGATAAATGGCCCGACTGAGCGGCTTGAGCAAATTGCTCTTCACTGTGCCTGACTCAGAATGTCCGAGAATCAAATATCCCCCGGGGATCAGGCTGTTGGCCAAACGATCAAGAACGCTTTTTGTGGTTTCAGGATTGAAATAAATCAAAACATTGCGACAAAAAATCACATGAAATTTGTGCTGAAAAGGATAAGACTCTTGCACCAAATTCATTGGCGCAAACCGAATCATTTTTGAAATCTCATCTTTAGCGCGATAGACGATATCCTTGCCTTTGAGTTTGTCAAAGTACTTGGCCCGAAGCTCCTCGGGACAGCCTTCCATTTCCGACGAAGAGTAAGCTCCTTCTGCAGCTTTTTTCAATACTTGAAGATCAATATCGGTGGCCAGGAATTTAACTCTGGATATCTGAGCGGGCTTCAAGTTTTCCTGCATGACAATGGCCGTGGTGTAAGGCTCTTGTCCCGTGCTGGAGGCCGCACACCAAAAGCGAAGCTCTTGATGATGATCAAAATGAGTCTTCAAGTAATTGGCCAGCCAATCAAAATGACTTTCCTCTCGGAAGAAATGAGTTTTATTCGTCGTCAGGCACGAAATGAATTCATTGATCATTTCGGGAGTCGGAGCGCGCATCGCCTTTTGCAGATCTGCATAAGTGGCTAATTTGTTTTTGCGCAAGAGTTTGGCCAATCGGTTTTTCACCAAGGCCTCATTTTTATCTGAAACTGGAAGATTCACCCCGGAAAGATCATACATGAGCTTTGAGAAGAAAGCATATTGCTCCTTGCTCAACTGCAATTCTTGTATTCCCTGGATGCTCACATCTTCAAAGATCTTTTTGACTGCGTTCACGCGGCTCTCGCTTGGGAATCCGTCATTCGAATTTGAGTGAGGGCTGTCGGATCCAAAATCAAAACTGTTCGGCCATCACCCAAAATGGCTGCTCCGGCGACTTCCGGGATGTCATGGCCAGTGGACAATGGCTTCACCACCACTTGCGCTTGACCCAAGACTTCAGAGACAGGAAGTGCCATCATGCCATGAATGGATTCAATGATGATCAACATGGTTTCTTCGCGACGTGAACGCAAAGATTCCACATCTTTTTGCGACTCATATTTAAAGTTTTTAATCTGATCCCAATTGATTTTTCCAATGGTGCGGGAAATATCGATGACTGGCAAAAGAGCTTCTCGAATTTTGACGACTTTGCCAGCTTGATTCAAGGAAGTGTAATCCTTCGGAGTGGCTCGAACAATTTCCCGAATGGAATAAATCGGCAGAATGTATTTGGCTCCCTCGATCGCCACCACAATTCCGTCCGTGATCGCAGTGCTCAAAGGAATCGACAAACGGAAAGTTGTGCCCTGACCTAATTTGGATTTGATATCAATTTTCCCGTTGATTCGCTCCAAATTGGATCTCACCACGTCCAAACCAACACCACGCCCTGAGAGATCACTGACTTTTTCAGCAGTTGAGAATCCCGGCGCAAAGATAAATTGAAAGACCTGTTCATCTGGCAATGTCTGCGGATCGACTCCAGCTGGAATTAATTTCTTCTCAATGGCTTTTTGCAGAACACGTTCACGGTTGATACCCCCACCATCATCGACGATCTCAATGGTGACACTGCCCCCCGTTTGCTTTGCGGAAACGACCAGCTTGGCGGTTGGCGCTTTGCCACGCTCTTTGCGAATTTCTGGTTTTTCAACTCCATGGTCCATGGCATTTCGAACCAAATGAACCAAGGGATCGCCCAGCAACTCAAAGACTGTTCTTTCCACTTCGGTTTCTTCACCGATCAGTTGAAGATCGACAGGTTTTCCCAAGGTTAAAGAGACGTCTCGAACGATTCGTTGAATTTTAACGAAAAGAGATTTGAGCGGCGTCATTCGAATGCTCAAAGTCTTGTCGTAAAGTTCGCGAACTGTCTTATCCAATTGATCGACAATGGCCGCCAATCGCAAATTGGCTCCGTTGCGGATGCTTTCATCATGTAAAATCTGATTCTTCAAAACAACCAATTCACCAACGGCATCCAAGACCGAATCCACGCGAGCCGTGTCCACTTTGATCGAACTGTTTTGATTGTGTTTTGTGGCTGGAGCTTTGGCCGTCGTTTCTGTTGGAGCGGGAGTTGCGGCCACAGGCTTGGCTTCGACTTTCGCTTCTGTTTTGGCTTCGACCTTGGCTTCGGCTTTGACCTCTGGAACGGGGGTCGCCTTGGGCGGAGCTGCAGGAGCCGGTTCTTCATTGAGAACGTCAGCACCAAATTGAGCTGCCAGTTCGGCCAGCAATTCATGATTGGCCACGTCTTCTTCCAATTGCACTTGCTCGATGACGGGCATGGGTTCAACCACTGGCTCCGCTACGGCCACTGGCGATTCAGCTGTTTCACCAGAAGAAGAACTGAATTTTTGAATGAAAGTTTTCAATTCGATGACCAAGGCAGAAGTGTCCCAGGCCTCATCTTCGCCCTTTTGCAGTGAAAGAATGCGTCCTTTGAGCATGTCGCCAGATTTCAAAAGAACAGAAATGACTTCCGAGTTGACCAATTCAGGGCTGGTTCTCAGCAAAGCCAGCAAGTCTTCAACGACGTGAGCGAATTTCGAAAGATCCGGAAAGCCAACGGCCGCCGCTCCACCCTTGATGGAATGGGCCACTCGGAAAATCTGCGCGAGATCGCCATGCGGGTCGTTACCGTTCTCGAGCCCCAACATGCTTTCTTCGTACTGTTCAAACATGAACGCCGATTCACTGAGGAACTCTGCCTGCAACTCTATAAAAAACGCATTTTCATCACTCATTGTTGCTCCAAATCTCTCTCCCGGGGCTTATCGGAAAACTGAAGCAAAAACGAACGGTTAAAAAGGCAAGTTTTATTCTAAATTTCGCGAAATTTGAGACATGTCTCAAATTGATTCAGGCTTTGGAAGAAACCGCCATATGAAAATAAAAGAATCATTTATGGCCTACAGAAACTGGCCTTTTTTCTCGAAGAGTAGCTTGAAAAACTAGGAGAACAACATGACCGAAAGCACGAAGGCACTCCCCGGGCAGTATCTAACTTTTCAATTGATGACAGAACAATATGGACTGCCCATCGAAACAGTTCGCGAAATCAATCGAGTGGGCGAAATCACTCCGGTGCCTCGCACTCCTGATTTTGTGAAAGGTGTGATGAATCTCCGCGGAAAAATCATTCCGGTGATCAATTTGCGAGTTCGCTTTGGAATGCCTTCTCAGGACTACACTCGCGACACTTGCATCATCGTGATCGACACCGACTTTGGTCAAGTGGGCATGATCGTCGATGCCGTGAAAGAAGTCGCCGACCTGGACCAAAATCAAATCGAAGCTCCCCCTGTTTTGGGAAATGAGAAAACAATGTCCTTTATTCGAGGCATGGGAAAGTTGGAAGACAAAGTCATCATCTTGGTGGACGTCGTTCAAGCCCTTTCGCATGAGCATTTAACTCAAATGCAGAACGCTTTGGACAACGAGAGATCTGCTGCTTAAATATTTCTACAAAAGCCAAAAACAAAAAAAGCCGGAGAACCTCCGGCTTTTTTCTTTTTGGAGCCAAATTTCGGGTCGAGCTTAGGCCTTCAGGAGCTCTCGGGCCGCATTCACGATCGCCACTGAGTCCAGCTTGTGTTCACGATAAAGCTCTTGAGCCGTGTAAGCGCTTTGTCCGAATTTTTCTTCGACGGCCAAAGACTTCAAACAGAAACTCACGCCGGCTTTCGCCAACTGGAAGGCGGCCATCTGACCGAGACCTCCAATTTGCTGATGATCTTCCACCACAACCAAACGACCCTGGGCTTTTTTCAGCGCTTCTTTGACAGTCTCCACATCCAAATGATTGTGCAACCCGGGATTGATCACAATGGCACCTGTATCCTGAAGCTGATCAGCAGCCTGCAATGCTTCTGGCATCATGGAACCGGACACCAACAAAACGACTGGATTCGAACCTTTCATCTCACGAACAACTTGCGCTTTGTGAAGTTCATAACGAGCGCCAGCGGCGTAAGATTTCGGAAAATTTTCCCGCCCCAGGAAGAAAACAGAAGTTCTTGGCGAATGACCTTTTTTTCGATCTTCTGCAAATTTTTGAAACACTTGAGTGAGAAGACTTTCGGCTTCTTCACTGCAAGACAAACAGTAAGTGTCGACATGAGGAATCGAAGACACCATGGCCAAATAACTCAAGGCCTGATGAGAAGCTCCGTCCGCTGCATCTTGAAATCCCGTGTGAGAGAAAATGCAAATCATGGGAGCATCGCTCAAAGAAGCCATTGTCAATGGCAAAGCCCCTTTGGTGACACCAAATTGAGCAAAAGTATCCACCACTGGAATGTAACCAACTTTTGAAAATCCAGCTGCGGTTGAAATCATATTCGCCTCAGCCACACCGACATCAAATGAAAGCTGCGGAAATTCTTTGCGGAAGCCAGCCACACCCGTGGAGCCTGGCAAATCCGAAGTGACAGAGACCACTGGCAAACCCGCTTGCACGGCTTTGATCATGGCATTGGAAACTCCAACTTGGATCTTTTCTTCTGGAGTGGCGGGCTTAACGGCCGAAGCTTTGATTTTGTTTTCCCAGGTTTTCAATTCTTCGATCCACTGGTCGAATTCTTTGGGATAATCCCCGCCATAAATCTCTTTCAAAAAGGCCGGCAATTCGGTCGGTGATTTCAATGGAAAACCATGTCCACCGGAAGCGGACTCAGCTGTTTTCGCTGTGCCAATCCCCTTGATTGTCTTGGCTCGAATAGCCACGGGCACTGTGGGATTGGAGCGAGCTTCCTGAACAGCAGCTGCAATCGTGTCATAGCACTTTTGCAAGTCGTGGCCGTCGTTCAGATCCATCACTTTCCAACCCAAAGCCGACAAGGAATTGAAAGTGGGCGCCATCGAATAGATTCCCTTATCGATTCGTCCGGAAAGAACAGTGTTGTTGTCACTGATCATCAAAACAAAAGGAGCGACTTTGCCCAATTTAGCCAAACCTGGAATTGCCGCCAGGGCTTCTTTGGCTTCCCCTTCCATGCATGCGCCATCGGAAATGGCAGTCACTGTCACTCTTTGCATTCGACCGGAAAGTGCATCGGCCATTGCCAAACCCTGAGACTGCGGCAAAGCCGAACCCAAAGGACCATTGCTCAATTGAACGCCTTCTGGAAACAAGTGCGACTCGCCGTGGCCTGTCAGGGGACTTCCCATGGAACGAAACGTTTTGAGTTTTTCAAATGTCAAATCGGCAAAACCATAATTGGCCTTCAAAGCGTAGAGACCGTTTTCACAGTGACCAGCATCATTGACCAAATTGAAGAGATCAAACCAAACTGTGTTTTTCTTATGAGCTTCCGAAAACACCAGGCCATGCAAGGCCGACATCAATTCTGCAAATGCAGCGGGACCGCCGTAGTGACTGGCAGCTCCCCCCAAAACAGCGTTCATATCCATCAATGAAATCAAGGCTCGAGTCGATTTGGGGTCCGCCACTTTCAGAGAACCTTCGACACCTTTGATGGTCACTGCATAGTGAGGCTCTTTCGAAGGGTTTCCTGCCAGTTTATTTTTGAGTGGCAAAGGTTGAGGGATTGTCTGAGTCATGAAAACCTCCGAAATTTGAGAACTTATTTACAAATCGTCTCGTGAAATTTATCCTCAATGGGTGATGAAATTCGGTCAATCAAATTCCTCTTTTGAACTGTCGCATGAAGCCCTGCAGTCGATCCCAAAAGTCGAGCTGCACAGGCACTTGGAATGCTCATTACGACTTTCGACTTTCATTGAACTGGCCGAAGACCTAGGTCTTGAAATTCCAGACACGATTGAAAAAATTCAAAACGAATTTTTAGTTATGGAACCCATGCGGGATTTGCAAAGTGTTTTGCAGAAATTCACTCGCACACAGGCCGTTCTGAATTCAGAAGAAATTCTCAGTCGAATCACTTACGAGGCCATTGAAGATGCCGTCGATGAAGGCGTTCGGTTGCTCGAACTTCGCTGGGCCCCCACATACATCGCGCAGGGACATGCGAATTTGAATTTCGAGAAAATCCTGCGGGGTATCCGAGCCGGCGTTGAAATGGCTGCGGATTTGCCAATTGCCACGGGCTTCATTGCCATTATTCAGAGAATTTTGCCAGTGAGCGAAGCTGAAAAAGTGGTGGATTTCACTTTGGAGCACAAAGATTTTTTTGTAGGCTTGGATTTGGCCGACAACGAAGACGGTTTTGATCCAAGACTATTTCAGAAACCTTTCGACCGGGCTCGCCAGGGCGGATTGCACATCACCATTCATGCAGGCGAAGCCGCGATTCCACAAGCAGCTGAAAATGTTCGCAGTGCGATTGAAGTTTTGGGCGCTGAAAGAATTGGCCATGGTCTGCAAATTGCCCGCAATCCAGAAATCATGAATTATGTTTGCGAACGAGCCATTCCACTGGAACTTTGTGTGACGAGCAATTGGCTGACTCAAGCGGTTCCAGACTTTTCCAGTCATCCGATTCGGAAGCTGATGAACGCGGGAGTTCACGTGACCGTCAATACGGATGACCCTGGTGTGTTCAATACTGATCTGATTCGAGAATATGAAATATTAAACCAAACCCACAACTTTTCGATGGCGGATTTTGAGCGATGCAATGATGTCGCAGCTCAGGCGAGCTTCATTCCTTTGCTCAAAAAACAAAAGCTCTGGCCCCGCCCTATCCATAAACTGAGGTGAGCAATGCGTGATTTTTACCCTGAAATCGAACCTTTCAAGACCGGCACATTGCAAGTGTCAGATCGTCATAAAATTTATTTCGAGCAGTGTGGAAATCCTGATGGAAAACCAGTGCTCTTTTTGCATGGCGGACCCGGCGGAGGAATCAACTCGGATCATCGCCGCTATTTTGACCCCCAGTTTTATCGAATCATTCTTTTGGACCAACGCGGTTGCGGGAAAAGCATCCCTTTTGCTGAACTGATCGACAACACCACTTGGGATCTCGTTGCCGATATCGAGAAACTTCGAAAACACTTGGGAATTGAAAAGTGGCATGTCTTCGGCGGAAGCTGGGGCTCAACTTTGGCTCTCACTTATGCCATCACTCATCCGGGTCCTGTTACGGCCCTCATTTTGCGTGGAATTTTTCTCTGCAGGCCTTCTGAAATCCAATGGTTTTATCAAGAAGGAGCCTCGCAACTGTTTCCAGATCTTTGGGAAGAGTACTTGAAGCCGATCCCTGCTGAAGAAAGAGGGAATATGGTGAAAGCCTATTACAAGCGACTTACCAGTCCCGACGAAAAAGTCCGACTGAAAGCCGCCCGCGCTTGGAGCAAATGGGAAGGCGGCACGTCTTACTTGCTCCCCAAGGAATCCGCTGTGGAAGAATTCAATGAGGCCGAGAAAGCTCTGCCTTTTGCTCGCATCGAGTGCCACTACTTTATCAACAACGCCTTCTTCCCCACGAACAACTATATCTTGGAAAATATTCATAAAATCCGACACATCCCAGGAGTGATCGTACAAGGCCGCTATGATGTTGTTTGCCCAGCTCGCAGCGCTTGGGAGCTGCACAAAGCCTGGCCCGAAACTCAATTGACTATTGTGCCTGATGCCGGCCATGCCGCTTCGGAACCCGGGATTCGCTCTGCTCTCGTGGAAGCCACCGATCACATGAAAAAGCATCCATAAGTTTTGCTTATGATGCAGATCAAAAGATAGTTTTTGCCAAGCCACATATCGATGTTGTTTATTGCGCCTGATTGTGGGGGCTGTGCCTTCATTTTCAACAACCGAAAATCGCCTGAGTGCATTTTCAGTTGGCTTCAGAGGGGGGACGAGGGGGCCCTAAAAAGCCCCCTCTCCAATTGAAAAAATTGTTCATCCGAACACAAATAGAAAGCGCACGCGGGGCCATCCATGACAAAAACGATTTCAGTCTTCTCCATCTTCCTCAGCTTGACGGCAGTTTTGAGCCTGAATACAGCTTGCCAGAACTCCAAGCCCCAGGTGGCAGAAGAAATCCAGTTCAGCGACACTGGCATTATCAATGGCTCTCCTGTCTCGATCGATGAGGAAATTGCCAAGCACGTGGTCGGAATTGGAATGAATCAACAGCCCGGCGTTTTCTGCACGGGCGTTTTGGTCGCTAAAAATCTGGTTGTGACAGCTGCTCACTGCACAGGCGCAACCATGTATCCCAACGAAATGTTCATTGTTTTCGGAACGGATTTGCGCGGTCAGGTGATCAAACGCCAAGTTCAGGGCGGCAAAGTCACTGAAGATTGGCCTAAATTGGATGCCACAAAAGAAAAAGACTGGGGTGATATTGCTCTTCTGCGATTTGAAGACCAAGCTCCAGAAGGATATTCGCCTATTCGCTTGCTCGGTTCGAGCGAGCTTTTGCACAACGGAATGGAAGTCACTTTGGCCGGCTATGGCTTGACCAATATGCGTCCTCAACGCGATCCAGGTAAGTTGATGAAAACGGATGTGATTTTGACCAATTCGGCTTATGCGGCCACTGAAATCCAATTCGACCAAATCGACGGCAAAGGCGCTTGCCACGGAGATTCCGGCGGACCTGCTTTCGCACGAGTGAACAACAAATTGTTCCTGATCGGCGTGACCAGTCGTTCTGCCACTGAATCGGGCGGACGAAATTGCCTCGAAGGCTCTATCTACACATCAGTTCCTGGCCAGATTGAATTCCTGCGAAACACAGCTCGCTTCCTGAATTCAAAAAACTTCGTTCCCAATGAGAAAATTCCTCAGCCAGCTGAGTAAGCTCTCTTTTCTCATTTGTTTTGAAATATCAAAAACCCCTGATGATGAATCAGGGGTTTTTTGTTTTAAGAAACTGGCAAATCGATTGCGCCAAGGCTTCGGGTTGATCAAATAAGACCCGGTGGCCAGACGAGGCCACCACCTGGAGCTCCAGGTTCGTTTGTTTTTGCGAAAGACTCTGACCAATTTGGCAGTATTTTGCATCTTGGTCCCCGGCCACGTAGAGAATGGGAATTTGAATTTTTGAAAGATGAGAGGAAAAGTCCTCTTGGTTCGCTACCGACCACTGCGTGAGACAATCTGCCAACTGCCGTCGATTGTAATCGGCTTCACGACGCTGGGGCTCTTCTCGTGATCCTTGAAAGACACTTTGAGCATTCCATTTTTCAACTGTCTTTTGAAAGTTCTCTGCGAGAAACCGCTGAGCCCATTCGCGATCATTTTGTTGTCGTTGAAGCTTTTCGCTCGCCTTGATTCCCGTGTTCGAAGAAATCAGAATCGCCGCACTCCAAAGCGAAGGCTTGTCCATCAAAGCTTGCATGGCCAGTCGGCCGCCTTGCGAGTAGCCGATCAACACTGGCTTTTCAGAGGCCAGAGATTGAGACTGAACATATTGATTGAAAGCTGCGCCCCATTCGGAAAGAGTTCCACCGGGCGAAAGTTCCCGAATTCGCAGGTAATCAACAGAGTGCCAACTGAGATCAGGATTCCATTTCAAGCAAGCCGACTTCAACGAATCGAAATCCGAGGGCAGTCCCAAAAATCCATGCAGTGCCCAAATTTTCACAGATTTCGATACTCCTGCCAGAAGCGATCACTTTGTTCGCGATCAGGCGCCAATTCAATGATCACATGTTCGGGCAAATCAATCGCCTTCGGAATTTCCGACCATTTTTGATAATCCCACTTCCACATGCGGGCCCAATGCTCAAATTCGGTTTCGTGATTGTTGAGAAAAATCTCTTTGCCAAAAAGATTTTTAAAAATCTGCCCGCCACC
>JACCDX010064026.1_pt1 | contig 61320 bp, 54 predicted proteins | sample 7449681 | NCBI WGS metagenome assembly JACCDX01 (sample SAMN15323450, study PRJNA562643) | freshwater metagenome | isolation source: river surface water | place: USA:Blue River Watershed | collected 2017-08-18
AGACCAGTGACGGCTTCGCGCCTCTGTCTTTCGATTCTCCTTCCCTGCGACAAAAACAAGGTCGCCGAATGCTCACGCATTCGGCTTCCTGTTTTTGTGCGGGTAGGGAGAATCGAACTCCCGTCTCGTCCTTGGCAAGGACGCATTCTACCACTAAACCATACCCGCAGTGGATATATACTAACGGATTCATGGGAATTTGGCAAACAAACCGAGTAATCCAATGATTCCGCAGTGCACGTGGGGAAAACAAGAGAGGAATCGAGGCCTTCATATGCCTTATGGGGATCTTTTACAACCACTGACGCGATTATGCTTCAATGAGTCGCGTGTACCCGCGCGGTTCGATTGACTGATGCGATATTGCCCTATAGAGTGTAAGGTGTCAAACTCATCGTTTGATTCATGCGCTCTTGTAGTGAAATGGATATCACGACTGCCTTCGAAGCAGTTATTGGGGGTTCGAATCCCTCCAGGAGCACAGCATTATTCATGATAGTAGGGGAGTGACCACGCAATTTCTGTACCTCCTTTGCTGATCACTCTATATAATAGAGTCATATGAAACATTTTGAGATCCCAGGCGAGATATCGTGGGTGACAGAGACCCTTGAACACGCCGGGTTTGAGGCATACTTGGTGGGGGGATGTGTCAGAGATCTATACCGACAGGTCGCCCCAAAAGATTGGGATGTCACCACCAATGCAACCCCTGAGCAAATCATCGCACTCTTTCCTAAGACTTTTTATGAGAATACCTACGGGACTGTGGGGGTCGTCAACGAAAGCATCCCAGAGGATGATCATGCCCGTGCTTCACTCCGTATTGTAGAGGTGACCCCATATCGTAAAGAGACCACGTATTCAAATTTTCGCCATCCAGATGAAGTTACCTTTTCAGGCAAACTCGAAGATGACTTACTCCGCCGAGACTTCACAATGAATGCGATCGCTTATCATGTCGGGAAGCGTCACATTGTCGACCCTTATGATGGGGAAGGGGATATTGAACGTCACCTCATTCGCACGGTCGGAAAAGCCGAAGAGCGCTTTCATGAGGACGCACTCAGAATGCTTCGTGCGGTGCGATTTGGAGCGGAGCTTGGTTTTGCTATTGAAATGGACACGATGAATGCAATTGTTGCGTATGCTCCTCGCCTCGAACACATTGCAAACGAGCGTCTCCGAGACGAACTGATGAAGATCATCATGTCTTCCCGTCCGATGGAAGGGGTGGTCTTGATGCATCGTACAGGTATACTCAAATATCTCATTCCAGAACTTGAAGCGGGAATCGGATGTGAACAAAACGGCGATCACATTTACGAAGTATGGGAACACAACCTCCGCGCACTCGAACATGCCAAAGAACGTGAGTGGCCACTCCATGTGCGCATGGCTGCACTTCTGCATGATGTAGCAAAACCACATACGCGAAAGTGGTCAAAGGAAAAACGTGATTGGACATTCTATGGACATGATGTCGTAGGTGGTCGCATGACACGCACCATACTCGAACGCTTACGGTTTCCGAAAAAATTTATTGAGGATGTCGCGCTTCTTGTCCGCTACCACCTCTTTTTCTCTGATATAGAAAAAATTACCCTCTCTGCGGTGCGACGCATCATTGCGAACGTGGGACAAGATCGTGTATGGGATCTTATGGATGTACGCGCATGTGACCGTATCGGCATGGGGCGTCCCAAAGAAACTCCATATCGTTTACGCAAGTATCATTCCATGATTGAAGAGGCGATGCGGGCTCCGGTCTCAGTCGGCATGCTCAAAACAGATGGCGCACGCATCATGCGCATCCTCGAGTGCTCTCCTGGTCCACGGATTGGATGGATGTTACATGCACTGTTTGAAGAAGTCCTGGAGCACCCTGAGTTAAATGTAGAAGAGGAGCTCGATCGACGCACTCACATACTGGCACAACTTTCGGATGCCGAACTCTCACAATTGGGTCAGCAGGGAAGAGCAAAGAAAGAAGAAAAAGAGGGTGCGGAAGTGCGTGCGATTCGAACAAAGTACAACGTGAAGTAACACACCGAGCTTGCGCTCGGTGTGTTACTTCAGGAGAACAAGAGTACGCTATAAGCATATTGACAAAAGTGATAAAATATGTAATATAAGTTCAGGCAACCGAGGTCTCGGGAGCTGTACCTTTCTCAGGAGATTTCCGTGAACAATGTCTCGTTTCTCTTTACCGAGGGTTGGAAGACGGGAGCGCTTTGGCATCCCACTCATTACCCCGACATTCCTCCGGATCAAGTCATGGTCCGAAACGGTGCGGGTGGTGATCAGTCTGAACACTACATCGCCACCTCCACTCGACTGTTGCTCCTTGGTCGAGAAATCGGACGCGACGCTCCATGGGGCGCCGTTGTCTCAACCGACGTGCGCAATCCGGACAAGTTTGCGTACACGCTTCCGGGTGGGCGCGTCCAGCCTGACTTCGATGGGGGGCGCGACGACGAACAAGCCGAGGAGTCTGTTCTTGCATGTCTGAGTCGAGAAGTCGACGAAGAGGTTCGGCTGACGGAGGGGGAGTATGAGCCATTTTTGATTGGCATCCGTCGCATCACCGAACGTCACTCGCAAGAGTACTCTCGGATGAGTGGCCTCATTTGCGTCGACACCCTCTTTGTGGCAATCACAGAAACGAGGCTCGGTGTGTGTCACACAAAAAATGGCGAGACGGGAGATCGAGAGGTGGTGTCACCCCTGGCGCTCCTCGGCAATCCTCGCGAAGGCAGTGTGGCCAGAGCAATGATTCCACAGGCGCAAAAAATCGCATTGTGCGCAGGACTGATTGCACTGGAAGAAATCGTGGGAAATGATCTCAACCAGATCGACCCGGGACTTCGCGCACTCGTGAAACACGCACAGAACGCAGCCCGGGCGCACTTCGAAAGCTCCATGTGGCGTCCGCACACCACCCTGCTCGTTCCAGGGCACTGAGTCACGAGCCCAGACCGCACCAAATGGTGCGGTCTTTTTCTATTTCTCCAGATCAATCCAAACGGGGCAATGGTCAGAGCCGAGCACTTGAGCAGAAATACCGGCGCGTTTCACTCGAGCAGTAAGTTGCGGTGAAACAAAAATGTAATCGATTCTCCATCCCACATTGCGCTCTCGTGCAGCTGTTTTCATATCCCAGTAACTGTAGGCACCAGTCACACCCTTGTGAAACATTCTAAACGTATCGATATATCCATGGTTCACCACCGTATCGAGCCAAGCACGTTCCTCCGGCAAGAATCCCGTATGCATTTCATTTTCCTTCGGCCGGGCCAGATCAATTGCCTCGTGTGCAGTGTTCACATCACCCATAAACAAGATGTGCTTTCCACTCTTCCTGACCTGCTCGATATAAGACAAAAATGCATCATAAAAGTCGAGCTTATAGGACAATCTCTCTGGGCCACCGCCACCATTTGGGAAGTACACATTGAGCACCACGAGTGACCCATAGTGACCGATAATCACTCGCCCCTCATCATCAAAGCGGGGGATACCCATTCCATACTCCACACGATCGGGTTTCACGCGTGAGTAGAGCGCAACTCCGCTGTATCCCTTCTTCACTCGGGAAGAAGAGAAATATGCATGATATCCCTCTGGTGCAGTGAGGGCCGGAGATAATTGCCCCACCTCGGCCTTTGTCTCCTGAAGACCAAGAATGTCAGGCTCGGCCTGCGAGAGCCAGAGGAGAAATCCCTTACGCTCTGCCGCTCGTATCCCATTGACGTTCCACGAAACTATTTTCATGCTTCGAGTATACACGAGGGTGGCACTTGTCGCACGAGTGGATGTGCGTACACTGAGGGAAGAGCGCACAGGAGTCTCCTTATGGCACGAAACCTCCCTACTGGTTCTATCTACCGCATGTTGTCCGCACCCACAGAAGTGCAAGGACCACACAATCCGTACCTTCCATCACAAAAGGAGCTGAATGCTCTTACTATCCCAAAGCACATGAAACCAATCGATGTGATTGGCGTAGCGCACTCCATCGACCTTGCACTACTGGGTATCAGTGTGCCGACATGTCGCTATCCTGATCGATTCATTGCTGGTGTGAGGTATGGCCTTGCACACAATGCACGAGTCGATGTGAAGACACAGTTTCGCCCGCTCTTTAGTCGAGGCTTCTGCCTTGCCAAAATGTGGTGGGGCAAGCACGAACCCGGACACCCATTTGCCGCGCGCGGGGTGGTGCGAGGAAAAGTTTCTGCACATCCGTAATCAAACACCCCACTGAACGTGGGGTGATGTGTTTCATGTCGCACATCAAGTGCGACGGGTGTCGTGAAATTTTTTGTGAATCTCTTTCAGCTTGCTGTCCGTGACATGTGTATAGATTTGAGTAGTCGCAATATTGGCATGACCGAGTAGTGCCTGTACAGAACGGAGGTCTGCGCCATTCTCGAGCAAGTCGGTCGCAAAGCTGTGACGAATAACGTGAGGAGTAACTTTTTTTGTAATTCCAGCCCGTACAGCATGCTGCTTCACGATGCGCTCGACAGAACGCGGAGTGATGCGCATCGATCCCTCTGTCTTGTGTGCACCCTGATGTCCGATATGAATGAAGAGCGCATCGTCCACATCAGTCCTTTTATCGAGGTATGCACGGAGTGCCATCTTTGCCGTATCGGACAAAAACACGACACGCACTTTTTCCCCCTTTCCTCGAATGGAAAATTCATCACGGGTCAGATCTAGATCTCGAGAAAGCGAGCAGAGCTCAGAGACACGGAGCCCCGTCGAAAAGAGCAGTTCAAGCATTGCGCGATCTCGGAGAGATGGAAGGGTCGCATCACTCGGTGCACCAAGAAGTCTCATGAGCTCTGTGGGGGTGATAAGATCGAGCTCGCGCTCTGACACCTTGGCCAACTCAATCTTTTCTGGCGACATGACCTGTACATCATTGCGCATGAGAAACTTGAGAAACGCCCGTAGCGCAATCAAATAATAATTCTGTGTCTTGCGTTTCATGGTCGATGACGCGACCCCTCGGCGTTCACGCTTTCCTGACTGCCGATTCAGCCATAGTCGAAACTCACGCACCTTCTCTGGAGTAATATCACCCGGGTCTTGTGCACCTGAGTAACGGATGAAACGGTCTAAATATCGATCATAATTCTCGACCGTCTTCATGCTTCGACCCTTTTCAATCTCAGTGTATTCCAAAAACCTTTGCTTCCATTCGTGCACGTTCATGTGTCTATTATATGGCGTCTTTGTCCCTGTGCATAATCGGTTGGAGAAAGCAGGAAGGAGTGATACCATAGAAGGACAACACGCTATGAGCAGTGAATCGTTTCACACAGACACCCCGGAGTCCTCACTTGAACGGACACTCCCAGACACCTTTAATGGCGGTTTTCCAGATGTCCCCGATGAAATCGCCGCACAAGAACTTGATCTCATTCTCTCCGAAAACCCCAACTTACTCGAGAGCTATGCCGAGTCTCGTGGCACATCCCCTCACATGGAATAACATGGCAGACCAACCTTTCTTTGTTCCAACTTTTACTTACGATGCGTTTCAACGCGACAGGCTCACCACCGAGACCCATGTGGTCGCGCCACTTGGCCCAAACGATGGCTCAGACCCAGACTCCACCGCACTCATGGATCAACTCAAAGGAGAAGGCATTGAAATAGATACTCCGTACGAGCCCTTTTTCACGGATGGCGCGCCTCCCAAAGAGCGCACCTAGCCCAAAGGCAGGCCCATGAATGGGGCTTGCTTTTTTTTCGGCTTTGTGCTACGATGTCCCACATGCTAACAGCAAAGAAAAAGCAGGTCGTCATGACCAAGACCCAGCGACACGATACGGACACCGGAAGCCCCGAGGTTCAGGTCGCTATTCTGAGCCAGAAGATCAACGAGCTTGCGGTCCACTTAAAGGATAACAAGAAGGATCACCACTCGCGCCGTGGACTCCTCAAGATGGTTTCGGATCGCCGTTCACATCTCAAGTATCTCAAGAAGAAGAGCGAGACCAAGTACAACGCACTGGTCAAAAAGCTCGGTATCAAGTAAACACACTGCGCACCTCGCGCAGTGTGTTTCTTTCTAGACGAAGGCAAAACTCCTTGCTACGCTACAGAGGGGACACATCCTCGATTTTAAACATCTGCGCAAGGGCGCAAAATATTTTATATGGCAGTCATCAAACACAAAGACCAGCGTGTTGGGGTCTTCATCGACACACAGAATCTGTATCATAGTGCAAAAAATTTATACGAAGATGCGCGCGTCAACTTTCATCACATCCTGAGTGATGCAGTATCTGATCGCCAACTCATTCGAGCAATGGCATATGTGATCTCCACCAAAGAAGGCGTCGAGCAGGGCTTCTTTGATGCGCTCGAAAAAATTGGCATCGAAACGCGCTCAAAAGAACTCCAAGAATTTTGGGGTGGAGCAAAGAAGGGCGACTGGGATGTAGGTCTTGCCGTCGACGCGATTACTCTTGCCCCTAAGCTTGATGCAATCATTATTGCCTCCGGAGACGGTGACTTTGAGCCCTTGGTAAAGTACCTCCAGATTAATATGGGAGTCCAAGTGGAGGTCATTGCTTTTGGAAAGTCCGCATCAGGAAAGCTGAGAGAGGCTGCAGATGATTTCTTTGATTTGTCAGATGATCCCGCCCGCTATCTTATGGGATATCGCCATCGTCCCAAGCGAGTCTCACGTGCAGGAGTCCGACCTCCTGATGCAGACTTGGACGCTCCGATCCCTGCGCGCCCCCGCACCAGAGGGCCCAAATAGCCCCTTGTCAGAATGCTCCATTTCAGTACTCTAGATTCAGAAGTTCTGGAGTACCAATGTTGACATCATCCCGCAAATGGAAGCGCACCCCCACAGCACATGCGCTCTGGTGGGGAGTATGTGCTGGCACTGCCTACACACTTGGACTATCTCCAAACCTGATTCGACTCCTCACCATGCTCTTCTTCATGTGGTCTGGAGGGGCAATGATATTCATCTATGCAGGTCTCGCATTCACACTTTCCACATGGGAGATTCTTCCAGATGACTTCGATACCATTATTAAAGGGAGGTAGCTTGAGAGCTCGCGAAATGCGAGCTTTTTGTTTTTGTGTGAGTTTGCTACAGTACAGTCATGGCGTGCGTGACACCCAGATTATCGAATTGAAAGGTGATTTCAATTTGAGCATCTGAGTGACACGTCGCCCCACACATGTGGTGATTGTCACCACGCTGTGATTACTCACTTATGGAGATGCCATGAAAAAGGAATCATTCGAAATAGAGATTGGGGGGAAGAAGTTAGTTGCGGAGTTTACGGACCTCGCAGACCAAGCAGACGGTTCGGTGATAGTGCGCTACGGAAACACCGCCATACTTGCTACCGCAGTCATGTCTCACAAGAAGCGTGAGGGTGGAGATTTTTTCCCGCTCACCGTGGACTACGAGGAGCGATTTTATGCAGCTGGACAAATTTTAGGGAGTCGTTTTATGCGCAGAGAAGGTCGCCCATCAGATGCAGCTATTCTCTCTGGGCGTATCATCGACCGCACGATTCGCCCGCTCTTCGATGGGCGGATTCGCCATGATGTCCAAGTGGTGATTACGGTGCTCGCCATCGACCAACATGAACCGGACATTCTTGCCGTGCTCGGCGCATCACTCGCACTGTCCACATCAGATATTCCATTTAACGGTCCCGTGTCTGCTGTGCGTATTGCTCACCAAGGTGGGAACTGGGTCACACTTCCAACCTATAGCTCGGGGGAAGAAGGGGATGTTATCCCGGGGGATTGTGAATTGGTTGTCTGTGGAAAAGATGGCCATGTCAATATGATTGAGATGGGCGGATCTGAAATCCCAGAAGAAACAGTTATGGAAGGTCTCACCTATGCCGTCGAAGAAATCGAAAAGCTTCAGGCATTTCAGTCCCGTATTATTGCCACACGAGGCAAGACCAAGCGCGTCATAGAACTCCCCGAGGTGAGTGAAGACATCCGTGCGCTCTTTGAAGAGAAAATTGCTCCTACATTTAAGGCACGCCTGTGGGGTGAAGCGGGGCGCGCAAAGGAGTATGCACTTCTGGAAGAATGGATGGAACAGGTAAAGCAGGTCGAAGGGATGGATGTAACTCTCGCAGAAGCATACTTTGATTCACGGGTGAATGACTTGCTCCACACAGAAGCACTGGTGAACAATGAACGCCCAGATGGTCGCAACTTCGATGAAGTGCGCGCGCTATTTGCACAAGCTGGAGACATTTCGCCTGTCCTCCATGGCACTGGAGTATTCTATCGTGGAGGCACACATGTGCTCTCTGTGCTCACGTTGGGTGGCCCCCAGGATTCTCAAATTCTTGAGGGCATGGAGGTGCAGGGAAAAAAGCGGTACATGCATCACTACAACTTTCCTCCTTTTTCATCAGGAGAGACAGGTCGCATGGGGGGCGTCAATCGCCGAGCTATCGGCCATGGGGCACTCGCTGAGAAAGCACTCGTGCCGGTACTTCCACCCAAAGATGTTTTCCCTTATACCATCCGTATCGTTTCGGAATCACTCGCCTCAAATGGATCGACATCGATGGCATCCGTGTGTGGTTCAACGCTTGCCCTGATGGATGCCGGAGTGCCTATTACGTCTCCCGTTGCAGGCATCGCATCGGGACTGATGATGAAATCTGGTTCAGAATATAAAGTCCTCACTGACATACAGGGACCTGAGGATCACCATGGAGACATGGACTTTAAGGTTGCTGGGACAAAGCACGGGGTGACTGCTATTCAGATGGATGTCAAAGTAGATGGCATACCCCTGCCGATATTGCGTGAAGCATTTGAGAAGGCACGACAAGCACGCATCACTATTCTTGCCACAATGAAAGAAGCGATTGCAACACCAAGAACAGATATCTCTCCATATGCACCGAAAATCTTGGTCGTCAAAATTAAGCCTGATCAGATTGGAATGGTGATTGGATCGGGCGGAAAAACGGTCAATGACATTCGTGACAAAACTGGGGCAGAAATTGATATCGAAGATGATGGTACCGTCTATGTCACAGGAAAACATGGCGCCGCAGAGAAAGCACGAGACATTATTGCTGACATGACCAAGGAGTATCAGGCAGGAGACATGATGACTGGTACTGTGACTCGACTCATGGAATTTGGAGCATTTGTCAAAATTGGATATAGCGCAGAGGGGCTGGTTCATGTCTCTGAAATGGCACCTTTTCGCATCGAGCGTGTAAGCGACTATGTGAAAGAAGGGATGGAGGTGCCAGTGGTAGTCAAAGAAATTGACGACAAAGGACGCATTAACCTCTCTATCAAACGTGCCAATGCGGCATTCTTTGAGGAAAAGGCTCCACCCAAACCCAAGTTCACTCCATCTGGTCCACCCAAACAATAACGATTCAACACCGCCCGATACGCACGGGCGGTGTTGTGTTGTATACTAGTCAGAGCATGAAAGAAATCTCATACGAACCTAAAGAGAGCACAGAAGCATCTCCAAAGCCTCCCCACAGAAGCAGGGGCTCAGACATCGCACCTCCGATGCGCACGTTTGGGAAGGATGTGGCGGACCTCGTGGAGAAAGAGCGGTTGACCAAGGCGCAGGTCATTATGGCAGAAGCAGACAGAAGAGAATCTCGCGGAGAGTCACGCACCCATAGCGACAGCGATACACATCTCACTCAGATTATTTTTGTCCTTCTCTTGGTACTTGCGTTTGGTATCGGAGTCGGCGCATATGTTTTGATAGTGCCACATAGTGAAAAGGAGATTACTGTAGGTGAGGCTGAAACAAAGCGCACAGAGCGTCACCTCGAAATCATGCTCCGCGATGGCACCAAAGAGGCACTGCTCGCAGACATCGCGGTGGTATATGCGCAAAAAGTCACATCAGCAAAAGAAGCAAAGGTCGTAGTGTTTACCACACAAGGTACCACGGAAGTCAGAGATGCAAGTGCTGGTGAAGTCTTGACTACACTCACCGATCGCATGATTTCGGATTCGTTTCTCCGTGCTATTCACACAGACCTCTCACTCACTATCTATAGTGAAAAAATTGGTGATCCCCGCCAAGGCTATATCACGATGCATGCAAAATCGTATCCCAATGCCGCACTCGGGCTCTTGGAGTGGGAGCCCACCATGGGGCCTGACCTTATCCTCACTTTAGATCCGCGCTACCCGCGCACACTTGTCCCCCTCCTGCGTGCTCGACCATGGGAAAGCAAGCGCATTTTAGGCGCTGATGCACGACTCCTGCGTGACCCCGAAGGTGTCGTCGCGCTTGCGTATGCGGTTGTACGCCCAGACACCATTATCATCGCCAGAAACGACACCCTTCTCGCCTCTGCAATAGCTCATGGTTCTCCTGTGAGACCCTAGGAATATCCTGAGATAGTGAGATATAATGCATATACTATGTTGAATATATCCCACTACAAAGAGGCACTCGAATCAGAGCGTGCACGTATCATGCTGGAACTTGCAACGGTTGGTCGCATCAATCCCTCAGACCCCAGCGACTGGGAGCCCGTTGCAGAAACAACGGATGGAGAGACCGCAGAGGTGGAGGAGCGCGCAACAGAGATTACCTCGTTTGAGAATCGCAGTGCACTGGAGTTTGAAATGGAAGAGCGACTAAAGCGCATTGACGAGGCGTTGCTTCGCATTACTCAAGGCACGTATGGACACTGTATTGCCTGCGGTGCGGATATTGATTCAGCTCGACTCGATATTGTCCCCGAGGCGCTCACGTGCCGACTTCACATGAATTAGATATGGCCTTTGCGACTGTTTTTTCTGTTACTCCTGCACTCACGCAAGGACGACTCATCGCCATTGAAGCAGATCTTACGCGTGGATTGCATGCCTTTTCTATCGTTGGACTGCCAGACAAAGCCGTTGAAGAATCCAAAGACCGAGTGAGTGCGGCGATAAAAAATTGCGATCTCACATCGCCAAAACAGCGAAACCACAAAATCACCATCGCTCTCGCTCCTGCATCAATAAAGAAAGAAGGGCCATCATTTGATTTACCTATTGCTCTCGCGTATCTCTTGGCAACAGAAGACATTCGCTTTGACCCAACAGGAAAAATTTTTGTTGGTGAACTAGCGCTCTCGGGGGAAGTACGAGGAGTGAGGGGTGTCCTCACCATGGCAAGTACTGCCAAGGCACTGGGGTATCAGGAAATATATGTCCCCGAAGAAAATGCAAAAGAAGCAGCGCTGGTATCTGGAATACGCGTGTATCCAGTCAATCACCTGCGCACCTTAATGGCACACCTCACCCGCACTACAAATGAAGGGGAAATACCTCCCATGCCACACGAGATGCCCGACTCCGTGCTCACTCTAAGCACTCGCAGTGCATGGGATGACATTCGCGGACAAGAGGGTGCGAAGCGAGGACTCCTTATTGCCGCCGCAGGAGGACATAATCTTGCCATGTGGGGACCTCCTGGAACAGGCAAAACCATGCTCGCACGAGCATTTACCGATCTCCTTCCACCACTCTCCGAACAAGATGCTCTTGAAGCCACTGCAATTCATTCTGTTTCCGGAGTACTCAAGGAAACCATGCTCACGCGTCCACCGCTTCGTGCGCCACACCATACAGCATCCTACGTTTCAGTTATAGGCGGTGGTGCCATTCCAAAACCCGGTGAAGTAACTCTCGCGCATCGCGGAGTATTGTTTCTTGATGAATTCCCAGAGTTTGACAAGCGTGTACTCGAGTCGCTACGTCAGCCCATCGAAGAAGGAATGGTACATGTGGCACGTGCGAAAGGCACTGAACGTTTCCCTGCTTCATTTACCCTCATCGCTGCAATGAACCCGTGCCCATGCGGATACTGGGGTGATGAGCAAAAACCCTGTGTATGTGGGGGAGCTACCGTTGAAAAGTATCAAAGAAAAATCTCTGGACCTATTGTGGATCGTATTGATATATGGATTGAAGTGAAGCGCATGCCCCATGAAGCACTGGCTCCAGGAGCAAAAAAGAAAACGGATACGCTCTCACAATTTCAAGCAGATGTACTCCGTGCCGCCGACCACCAGCGCACACGATTTAGAGGGACATCCATCACTTCGAATGCAAAAATGACGGTCGAGGCGCTCGATCGTTTTGTCCGCCTGTCTGCGCCTGTTGAGCTCCTGCTTCGAGAAAGTGCAAAGAAACTCGACCTCTCTCCTCGGGCATATCATCGGATGATTAAACTAGCTCGAACCATCGCAGATCTCGAAGAATCCCGGCACATCACAGAATCACACATGCTCGAAGCACTCCACTACCGCCCGAAGAGGTTGTTTGCATCATGAGCACACACTCATCATGAACGCGTGTGCTTCTTCTTGGGTGTATGTTCACGCAAATCTGCAACCTTTCGCTCAATCGCGTCAATAGGGCGCAGAGGGAGGTGGACTCGAGGACCAAATAGTGGGGTGTGCGGTATGTCGCAAAGCATATTCGCAACTTCCCACGCACTCTCTCCTCCAATCCATACTGATGGATCTATTTGAGATAAATCAAGTGGACCCCCAAATCCGCGAAGCGATTTGTGTCCATCGAGATTGTAGTATTCATGCACATACGACATGACGAGTTCCCGAATAGTGCGATACACAGGATCGCGATACCGCACGTACGGATGATTGCTTTTAGATACAGCTCCCCAATGCCCACTCCGACGAAAGAGTGCAATGACATGATCGTCGTCGTCATGTGCAGACATATCTAAAATGAGTGGTCGCTCTCCCTGTATCCAAAAGGCTAGTGCTGCAACCAGGGCCCCTTCCATACACAGCGCACGATGCGTCGTAAGCGTCATAGACACGGACATGCACGAAGGTCCTTCCGGTTCAAAATTAAATGGGATGCGAGAAACATAAGATTGAATTTTATCCGGCGTATCGAGACGAAAGAGCTCGTCGTATTGAGATGGAGTGAGAAACTGCGGTGCGAGGATGGGAATCTTCATGCCACCTATTGTACCAAAGCGTGGCACAAGTATCACCTAAAATGGATTGCGAGCGCCACGAATCTCGAAGTGGAGATGATGTCCAGTTGAACGACCGGTGTTTCCCATATATCCTATCAGCTGACCTTGCGCCACTGATGCGCCCTGAGATACAGCATTCGACTTTAAGTGCGCATAAAGTGTTTGTGTCCCATTGGGGTGTCGAATCACCACATAGTTCCCATATCCACCATTGCAACCACGAGACACGCATCCTTGTTTAGAGATAATCACTTCTCCCGAAGCGGCAGCCATCACAAATGCTCCAGGTCCATCGTAAGACACGAGATCAACCCCATTGTATCCATGCAATCCCTGTGACCGGCGATAATTCGACATCGGAGCACGATAGTATCCCTCAAGTGCTGGTCCCGATGCGCCTCGCAAACGCGATGTCGTGGTGGTCACTGAGCGCTTCGGTGCTGGAGGGGGAGCAATCTCTCCATCGGGAATGATAATCTCCGCGCCCACAGCAAGCACGGTATCCACATCAAGTCCATTGTATGAGCGAATCTCTTCTTCGTCACCCTTAAACTTCTTTGCAATGCTTTGAATGGTGTCGTTCTTTTTTACCACATAACGCACTCCCGAGACGGGGAGAATCACCAGGGTGGTACCAGGAGTGATTTTGGTCTGACGATCCATATCATTTGCCCAGAGAATCGTATTGACCGAAACCCCAAACATCGTCGCAATAGAACCAAGGGAGTCTCCTGTGCGAACAACATAAATACTAATCTGCCCCTCGGCTTCCATATGATGATCCGCATCGGGCAAGGCACCTATTGGACCAGCATCTGCCAAAAGCGCGTGATCTCCCACCGTCATCACATCTTCGGTCGAGCTTGCCCATGCGACATGAGGAGCGAGGGACGCGGACAAGAGGGTCATGTTCTGAGAATTCAAGACGCGGACCTCAGGAATGGCTTCCGTAAAAACCTCTTCAAAAAATGAGAAAAAGCTTGCAGACACGACAGCGGTGGGTACGCCGAGGAGGACAAACAGAAGTGCAAAAAACTTCCACAGAGAGATCTCGGGGGAAAATGAGGGGTGAAGCAGGTCTTGTGTAGACAATGACCAGCGATGTGAAGTATGGGATTCGATAAGCCAATAGGGATTAGTCAGTCAGAGAGGCAGAATGGCGAAGCCAGACAGAAAAACAGACGTTGACAACCGTATGAAAAAATTATATCTAGTTGCACGCTCATTCGTCAACCATTTTGGGGTGAAATTTGGGGTGAATCAGGCATCCATGTTACAAGAAATATGTTGCTAAATATGGGTATTTTGAGAAACCAAGAACGTGGTGATGTATTATATCGCTCAGTAAAGCCATATTCCTAGATATTCGAGTGACTGTGGAAGAACACTACATTATCGCTTAACAAAGCCATATATTGGAAACTGTGCTGATATTGCCAAGGGGTGCTAGTATGATGGCTAATGTATTCGACTCAGAACCCCGACCAACTCTTGGAGGGACTCAATCCAGCCCAGCGAGAGGCGGCCTCAATCACCGAAGGACCACTTTTGATTGTTGCAGGCGCCGGAGCAGGAAAAACTAAGACACTTACCCACCGAATAGGTCGACTTGTTGCACAGGGGGTGCCTGGGGGTGCCATTCTTGCTATTACGTTTACCAACAAAGCCGCAAAGGAAATGCGCGAGCGAGTGTTTCGCATTCTCGGTGTTGCTCCTGGAGGGCATTTTGGAATGCGCACTGATGTCCCATTTCTTGCGACATTTCATGCGCTTGGTATCGCCATCCTCAGAGAGAAAGGCGAACGCGTCCAGGTATCACGGACTGCCACGATACTTGCTCAAGATGAATCACTTAAACTGGTCAAAGCAGCTATGGCAAAAGCGGGGATTGACCCCAAGGAATGGGAGCCTCGCAAAATTCAGTCACTCATTTCTCGGCACAAAGGAGCCATGGGGACTGCAGAATCTATCAAGCACACCACCAACAATCGCTATCTCTCGCAGATACTGGAACGCGCCTTTATATTGTACGAAGCGGAGCTGCGCCATGCACAGGCGCTCGATTTTGATGACCTCCTCGTCAAGACCGTAGAATTACTGGAAAAGCATGATGATATTCGTGCGTACTATCAAACACGGTGGGAATATATTCATGTCGATGAATATCAAGACACGAATGAGGTGCAATATCGGCTCGTACGCCTGCTTTCGGGCGCCCGTCAAAATGTGTGTGTAGTGGGTGATAGTGATCAAAATATTTACAGTTGGCGAGGTGCATCCATCGCCAACATTTTGAACTTCGAGAAAGATTATCCGGGAGCGCGCACGGTACTCCTTGAGCAAAACTATCGTTCAACAGAAACCATACTCCATGCCGCCAACAGCGTGATTGAGAAAAATACGATGCGCAAGCCTAAACGCCTATTCACGGAAAACGGCAAAGGTGAGCTGATCTCCACTTTTGCGGGATATGATGAAACTGACGAGGCTCGCTTTGTCGCGACGCGTATCGGAAACTTACTTGCAAAAGAGGTTCGACCGAGTGATATTGCAGTGCTCTACCGTACGAACTTTCAATCTCGTATTTTGGAAGAATCGCTCTTGTATTCTGGTATCCCATATCAAGTTTTGGGTGTTCGCTTTTACGAACGCAAGGAAGTGAAAGATGTCATTTCATATGTGAAGGCTGCCCGAAATCCGCTTTCTGTTTTTGATCTCGAGCGGGTCATCAATGTGCCCGCACGCGGAGTAGGGAAGGTTACGCTGGGTAAAATACTTGCGGGAGAACGCGCCACCCTCCCACTGGCCATGCGTACCAAGGTGGATCGTTTCTTCGCATTACTCTCGCGCATACACGAGAAATCACTCACCGCAAAACCATCAGAGCTTATCGCGTTCGTGATCAAGGAAACTGGTATTGAAGATATGTACCATGGACAAGGTGCTGAAGGAGAAGAAGATTCCGAACGGCTCGCGAATGTCCGTGAACTCGTTTCAGTTGCGATGCGATACGATGTCTTTGAAGGAGAAGAAGGGATACTCCAATTTCTTGGTGATGTCGCGCTCGAAAGCGACCAAGACACCATGAAAGGTGAGGTGGATGCGGTACGACTCATGACCGTGCACGCATCAAAAGGACTCGAGTTCCCCTATGTGTTTATCACCGGGCTTGAGCAGGATTTATTTCCTTCGCGTCGCGCCAAGGAGGGAGGAAATACGGGAGAGCAAGAAGAGGAACGGCGACTATTTTATGTCGCTCTCACTCGTGCAGCAAAAAAGGTCTTTCTCACCTATGCGTCCTTTCGTACTATTTTTGGAAATCGTCAGCTCAATATGCCATCAGAGTTTCTCTCTGACATAGACGACCATCTCACAGAAAGTGAATCTCGTGATGGAACGACTCAGGGGCGAGGGGCGCCGTCGAGTGGCAAACGGGTGAGCCTGCTTGATTGGGATGATGAAGGTGATACAGTAGTGTACGTATGACCCCACACGAAAGCACCATCCGCCCCAAGAAAACATTAGGGCAACACTTTTTACATTCCCGCCCCGCCATCGACCGCATGGTGGAATCTGCTGGAGTCCTGCCTGGGGATGTCGTCATCGAAATAGGACCAGGGACCGGGGCACTGACGGAGGCACTTCTTGGCGCAGGTGCGCACGTCATTGCAGTGGAAATTGATTCACGTTGCATTCCCCAACTCAATGCACGATTTGAAGATGCTATTCTTGATCGTCACTTGATACTCCTCGAGGGGGACATTCGCGACCCAAAGATTATGCAAATCATCTGGGATGACATTTTGGTTGAACACACACCGTATATGGTGGTGGCAAATATTCCATACTATATTACTGGACTCCTTTTCCGTTTGTTTTTGGAGCACCCTCGTCCACCCCACACCCTCACGTTTTTGGTTCAACATGAGGTCGCGCACGCAATTGCCCAAAGTCACAAAGAGAGCGTCGCTTCGCTGTCAGTCAAACTCTATGGGGAACCGACATATGGGGGACTAGTAGGAAAATCTCACTTTGACCCACCCCCCAAAGTGGACTCTGCGATTCTCACAGTGAAACACATCACCAAAGACCGCCAAGACCGAGTCGGCCGTGAAAATTTTTTTCAGGTGGTGAAGGCGGGTTTTCGCTCGAAGCGAAAAATGCTTCTCGGTAATCTCGCGGACGGACTTCATGTATCGCGAGAGACCATTGCCTCTGTGTACTCGACACTCCATATACATCCCCAAGTACGTGCGGAAGATGTTCCACTTGAAACATGGCTCGCACTGACGGAACACCTCACTCGCAACAAACAAAAACACGCCCCCTAAGGGGCGTGTGTTATTCAATAACCACTTTGATGCTCCGCAACGCATCGTCTCGGTGATGTCTACGCACTCCAGTGCGGTACGCATCGAACGCTTGACGCCAGAGTGGCTCAACCTTTTCCATCGATGCACGACGGATTGCACCATATCCGCGAATCCGCTCGGGGAGAGTCAGGAGCTCCATAGCTAAATCCAGACGCTCTGCAGTAAGCGTACTTGCAACATGTTCGACTGCCTGAATGTAGCGTTGACGCCAAAGCACGTCCGCTTTGCGATCCTTGGTATACCCAAATGGGTCAAATGGGGAGTCTCTCAGCACCGCACCCCAAGAGAGCACACGAAAGAGTGGACGCATCCAACCAGGAATTCGCATTTTCTTCGGCAACCCTCGGCCATCCTTGGGCATGAAACGCTCCAGTATAGGAGGGGCCAGATAGAATGCAAGCTTGGGCGCATGATCCACCGCAAAAGTTTCTCGCAAGAGATCGTCGATGGTGGAGCTTGCATGCATCCGCGCTACCTCGTATTCATCCTTGAGGTGCATAGAGCGGTACAATTCTCTGCTCACGACTTCCACGAGAGGATGACCCTCAGCACCGACCTGTTTCACTCGAGAGGTGATTGCAGAAACAAGACGGTGAAACGTGGCGCTATACTGAACACCGCCATAGCGAGTCAGGCGTTCTGCGCGTTCCACATGAGTCAAAGTCGGTGAAGCAGACACCAGTCCGACCATGCGCTTCACCAAATCCGAATCATGCGCCAAGAGTCTCCCGATCATGTAGGCAGAGTGGTTCTGCTTGACTGCTTCGCCATGAAGCGCGATCGCCGATAGGATTGATGTATCAGAAAGTGGAAGGAGTCCTTTCTGAGACACATACCCCAACATCACCATGTTGGTAAATGTTTCATCCCCAAACACGCGTCGAGTGATGAGAGAAAAGTCATGCGCCATCACCAACTCAGGGTGCACGGTTTTTCGTATTGCTTCGTGACGCTGGTGTACATGGAGCGAAAAATCGGGGTGACGCAGAAATTCCTGCGGCATTGTTTCATGCGTGTTGAGTACCACAGAAGACCCATATCGCATACACGCAAAGGTCTGTGGTGCAGATGCACCAACTACGTCACATCCGATGAGAAGGTCTGCGTGCTGATACGGAACTGCGGGGCTCGCATGGAGAGAAGACTGCACCGCAAAGCGCACATGTGAACGCACGGCACCAAACTTCTGTGACATTCCTGTCATGGCCAGGCTCTGCACAGACCAACCTTGTTTCCATCCTGCCACGGCGAGAATTTGCTCAATGGTGAGCACCCCTGTTCCACCGATGCCGGCGATAACGATGTCCCACAGATCAAAGAGCGGAAGAACTCGGGGTGATGGCACCTTTTGCGCGTGAGGCAAAAAGAGCGCAGACCGATCTCGCACCGCGAGTGACTCTTCCACCACGACAAAACTTGGACAATGTCCGTCCACGCACCGCGTATCATGATTGCAGGAAGTCTGATCAATTTCCCGTACTCGTCCTGTTGGGGTAGACACTGGCGCGACAGACAAGCAATTTGACTGCTTGGAGCAATCACCGCATCCTTCACACACATCAGGGTGAATCAGTACACGATGGGTGGTATGCGTTGGAGCACGACCAAGTGTTCCTTTTTTAGCGCGACGACGACGCTCTGCAGCGCACAGCTGATCGTAGATCAGTACTGATACCCCTTTGAATGCTGAGCACGTCCGCATGACTGCATCCATGTCATCGCGATCGTGGATGCGAATATCAACACCAAACCGATCATCGTCGTATTGAGACAAATCGTCGGTCACGATAGTGATGTACTCCACCCCTTCTGCTTTGAGTTGAGCAACCAAACGATCAACAGTGAGGTCACCATCGATACGCTGTCCCCCTGTCATGGCTACTGCATCATTGAAGAGGATCTTGAATGTCATCGATGCGCGCACTGCTACGGCTTGCCGGATTGCAAGAATGCCGGAATGAAAGTACGTACCGTCACCGAGATTCTGATACCCGTGCGATACTGTACTAAACATTTGCGCACCAATCAGGTGAGCACCTTCAGTCCCCATGGCACCAGTAAACTTCGCATACCGATCAGCATACAGAATCTCAATCACATGACACCCAATCCCTGCCATGGCAATAGCGCCATCAGGCACTGGAGTGGAAGAATTGTGTGGGCACCCAGAACAGTAATGCGCCTTCCGATCACTTTTTCCGACATGAGCAAGCTGATGGCGTGCCTCGGACTCCTCTACATGGCGCAGTAGTCGCGCATCTACCAATTCGCGCCGGAGGAGTATGCGACCAATCTCTAGGGCGACCTGAGTTGGGCGCAATTCACCCCACTCAGGAAAACCGACGCCACCATCCACTGTGCGCCTCCCGATGATTTCAGGGATTCTATTGCGACGGCGGATTTCTGGCGCAAGTGCCTTCATGAAATCTGCTTCAACTTGTCCCGATTTTTCTTCCACTAAGAGCACCGTTTCTGCGCTAAAGATATCATCCATGATGGATGAGAGGTTGAGCGGATATGGACATCCAATACCAACCACAGTCACAGGGGTCACGCGTGGATCTACATCAAGGAGGAGGAGTGCTTCGCTCACATCGCGGAGTGCTTTACCCACCGCCACAATAGTGAGCACTGGATGATCATGTCGTGTGACGGCACGATTCAGTTTCATGTGATCGACAAAAGCCTGAGCAGCTGGGAGCTTCCATGCGTACAAACGTTCCTCAATACCGAGCGGATCACGTTCAAAGCGGAAGTGCATCCACGAGACATCAACATGCTCCGGATAGGGGAGTGATGGCACTCCAAGTGTCGCGCTATCCGCAGACACAATCTGTGATGCATCGAGAAGTGAAGCAGGGAGGGATAACCCCACCGCCAAACCACTGTAACGGGAAAGCTGGAACCCTCGCACCACATACTCAGGAATTTCTTGCACAGTGTGTGGAGCAAGGACGGGCATCTTCATACCTCGAAAGATTTCAAGAGAAGCACTCGTGTATGTCGACGATGTACACAATGGGTCATCACCAGATGCCCACACCATGCCACCTTGCCGTGCAACGCCCGGGTAATTCACATGTGCCCCTGCATCAGATGCACGCATCGTGCCAGGGTGCTTCATATACACCAGCGCGGTGACCCCATCATACGATGAGTAGGGTGCAAAGCGTGGATCATCGAGCATCTGTGTCCCACCGGCAATACTCACCGCCATCTCTTCATTTACTGCAGAGAGAAAAGTGAGGTCGCTCGGCATGGCGCGAGCTTTCTTGAGGCGCTCAGCCAAGAGATCTACCCCTGCGAGCGGAGAACCTCGATAGCCAACAATACACCCAGCAGTCCGACGCAATGCGTTCTTGTCTACGTGGCGCATCAGCATTTGTCCCCAGAATAAAGCCTGAACACCCGAAATGAGCGCAGTACCCTTGCCGTGGGTCTTCACCGCATCAAACTTTTCCTGCCAAATACTTCCCATTGCTGTCTCCAAATACGAAGGACGTCTGTGGACCAGTCTAGTGTTTTTTTTGTTCCTGTACAGGGGAAGCAAACACCGCGACACAGAGTGTCGCGGTGCGTGTGCTATCCGGAAGATCCGACCATATACATCATTCCGATTGGGGGAGGAGTGAGTGGGATACAGAACTTTCCAGCATACATATAACAATAGAGTCCAGGAGTCCACAGTCCGAGCATCCACGCCCCTGAGCGCAAGGGGGGGCCATTGGCGAACGTCACACTGCCACCTGGCTGCCACACTAATCCTGGAGTGGCTCCGCCCGCAAGATCAAAGAAATAGACAGCAAAGTTAAACGAACATGTGCAGTACGTGACTGCAGTCACCAACCCTCCGAAGGGAAGACCCCCGCCACCGCCGGCACCACCGCCGGCCACACTCCCACCGTCACCGGCACCACCGGCTGATGTGTCTGTTGTTGCTGCAGTACTTCCAGATGATGCGCTAGAAGAAATACTCGATGAGCCCGAAAGTGTATCTGTGACGCTGGTCGTGACCTGCGACGCTGCATCGGAGAGTGAGGTCAAATCAAGATTTCCAGTCGTGAGAAAATTCGTGATAGTATTCTTCACCGCATCGACTGCGCCCGTGAGCGCCCCCGTGACTCCACTAATCATCCCCGTAATGGCACCCGTAATTTGCCCAAGTGAATTACAAAGCGCATCAACAGTGGGTCCCGCAAGTGCCTCGATATTTCCCTTCACTTGATTTTGAAGATTCGCAATAGCTGTTTGCGCATCAGTCACACTAGATAGGGCTGTTTTGATTTGATCTTGCACTCCTGCCACAGCACCAAGTGCGACAGACATATTGTCGTTAATTGCACCCTGGACTGCTGCCATGTCGACCGTCCCTGTTAAGGCTTGAATCTGTCCTCCAATCAACGTCTCTACTTGCTGAGTGTTGAGAGAGGGTAACTGCGCTAGACCCTGCGTGACATTCAGCACAATAGATTCCTGTGCCGCACCAGCAATACGTGTGGCATTAATTCCCCCAAGGGACCCAGTAATACCGGCCAAGCTCCCTGTACCGACACTGATTTGCAAATTTTCCGCAATGAGTTTTTGTACTTCGGCAGGGCTCGCATTGGGTAAGCGTGTCAGTCCATCAGCGATATATCCTTCGACAGCACCTTGCACTGCACCAGTAAATGCCTGATTCGTGAGCCCCGAAAGTGCCGTGGTAATGCGAGTCACATCTGTTACCGAGCCGTTGACGGAAGCCAGACTCCCGGCAATTGTCGTTTCGATTTTTGTGAGATCAACTTGCCCCGACAAGTCCTGTAGCTTTGTCGTGACATCAGTGAGGGCAGAATTACGAATCGCTTGCTCGAGATTCGTCGTGTTGACCTGAAGCATAGAGTTCGCGATAGTCGAAATATTTCCGACACCTGTCACCGCGACTACACGATTCGCGACTTGAGTACTCAATGTATTTGCATTTACCGTCCCAACAAGACGAGTGAGATCAGTGAGCGCAGAAGTGGAAAGGACTTCTTCAATCTTGCCGGCAAAGACGGCGTCAGTGCGGGTCGTCATCATGGCCGTCACGGGATTCACAATCTGAGCCAAGCTAATATTCACCCCGAGTAGGGTTTGAAGCTGGCTCGCTATCACCCCACCAATGGTGGAAATACTGAGTTGTCCTGTTCCGAGCGCACTTTGCACTGCAGTATTGATTTGCGTAATAAGTGAGTCGCGAGTGTACGTCACCATCTGCGAGGAACCGGCGATTTGGCGTGTCACAGGAAGTGTAATCGTACCCTTTTGAATCAATCCATCCACGGTCGCTGTCACGACGGGTCCCACACTGATGCCCTGCACATTGGCGACTTGATCTGCCACAATCTGCTTGAGCGCGTCCACGCTAAATGTACTGGTTTGTGCATCAATTGCTGCGCGCGCTGCGGCAAAGATACGTGCTTCATCATTTGTCGAAATGGACAACCCCTTAGAGCGGAGCTCCTCCAGTGCGGTATTTACGAGCGTATCGCGCTGAAGCACGTTCATCAGAGACACACTGGCAACCTGATTGAGCGCTACGGTGCCTTTGGATACCACATCAGCTACAGCGGTATTCAAAATTTGATTCAAATCTGTTGGGATAATCTTTGAGATATCTGCAACTTGCGTGAGAGAGATAGCGCCATTTTGGAGTGCTTCATTAAATGCGGTATTTGCAAGATTTTGAATATCAGAAACCTGCATCAGACCTGCATTGGTCAGTTGCGTTAATTGCACTTGACCGGCACGTACTGCATCAGAGATAGCCGTCCCTGCGAGATTCTCGAGTGCCTGCGGAGCAAAATTTCTCATGCTCGTGATTTTTGTCAGATCGATAGATGGAACGGTGAGTGCCTGCGCCACGCCTGCGGTGACCGTGCTTTGTAAAGTCGACGCAACCTGAGTTTGTAAATTCGTCACATTGGACTTTACGCTCTCAATGCTTGCCTTTGCATTCTGCAAGTCGGTCATCAGTGAACATGCTGCATGGACCGGGGGTGGGGGAGTTGCTACATAGAGCACCGTGTTGAAAACCAAGACAAACACCAGAAAGATGTTGACCAACCGAAGGACTCGAGTGGCGCGTTCTGTGTAGAGTGGTGACATAAGTGTAGTGATAGAAATACTATTAAATTTTTACATGAAACACACCGTTATCCGAAATTCCCTGATTATTGACCACATAAAACCAAATCGGAATCTGTACTTCCTTGTCAGGCATATCAAACCCGGCTACGGCACCAGGAATCTCTGGGGCATCAACAGTGAACGAGAGCGTCGTGCCGTCAGGAGAAGACACATTCTCAATAATTCTGTTGCTCAGATAAATATCATTCCCTGTGGGGGTAAACCCGCTTCCACGCACCGTCACTTGAGTTCCAAGTCGACCGGAAAGTGGTGCAAACGAACTCATCGTCGGGCTGGGTGTTCCTGGTGTACGCACCACCACTACTCGATGATTGCTTGTGCCTTTGAAATTTGACACCTTGAGGACAAACTTCCCTGTGCCCATGTCACTCGGGATTGTGACGCGCAACGTCTTGTCAGCCAACAACGAAACAGGAGCGATTGTTCGTGCACCGAGATGGACAGTATTTCCTTCCAGCTGAAATCCTCGACCATATAAGGCAATGGTGTCTCCGGGTGCCATGACATAGGTACTGGGGTAGAAGAATTCGAGTGGGTCAGATGGACTAATCTGAAAGAGTGAAAGCCCGGACATTCCTGCACTTGAAAGCATGGGTGTTGCCCCCAAGCCTTGAGTAGTATCAATAGCATCAGTCACGACGTCAGTACCTTGAACGAGAGAGGGGCTAGGTGGAACAACGGTGGCACTAGGCTTGGGAACCTGATCTGGGCGCATCGCCACAGGAGAAGAAGCGGAAGGAGAGACTGTGGCTGGGGTGGCGGGGGCGACAGATGTACGCTTGGCGCACAATGCGCGAAGCTTGGAGCGCGTGAGACTTCCAACGAATCCAGTCGGGAGTGTCAGCCCAGCGGGAGTGAGGACCTCCTTTTTATACACAGTCTGAAATTTTGCAATAGCTGCCTTTGTTTTGTTTCCAAAGTATGTTGTTTCCTGCCCAGGAGCGCCCACCCCAGTGGAGGCAATGCGAGTAGCAGGATTCTCATTCAAAATTTGCTGAAGCAAACGCACATCAGCACCAGACATGCCCACACGAATATTCCGAGAGAGGATAGAGCAGTCTCGCGTACTCGCGTAGGTCACGGCAGGATTTCCAATAATCATACTCAAACCCAGTCCGAGAATCACGATGCGATAGAGCGTAGTCATAATAAGGAGCGTACACTTACAATAAGTTGATTAAATTATAGCAGTCACAGGAGGCTCCAACAACGATGCTGTGCACGTGCACGGGTCGCACAGAGGGAATTATCCACACTATTATAGAGTGAGTCGCATCAGCGCCCGAGAAGTACGATACAATAAGAGAAAGACTCCGTATGTTGGAGCGCTTTATCTCTATGGACCTTCGCCACCTCCCCCACAAAAATCTTATTGCCAGCGCGACTGTCGCAGGCGTCATTTTAGTGGTCGGTGTCACACTAAATATTGACCGACTCAATGTCCCAGATCTCTCTCGCCCCACCGCCACCCCCTCTCTGCTCCCCAATGGCCAAGAAAATGATATCGCGATACGCGATAGTGATGGGGATGGATTAGCTGACTGGGAAGAGCGCCTGCGTGGTTCAGATCCATACAATCCTGACTCAGACAATGATGGGACATTTGATGGCACAGAACTCTCACTTGGCCGTGACCCCATTGTCCCAGGGCCGGATGACCTCTTACCTGTTATCCAAGACCCGCTTTTTGCAACTTCATCTACCGATTTGGCCGGCATAAAGAAAGAATTCTTTGCAAAATACCTTGCTGAGGCGGGGAGAGACGTGCGAGAAACCACTTTTCGCTCAATTATTGCAAGTTTTGATGCCAAAAAATTTACCCCCACCCATCGTATCGAGGAGCTCAATGTTACCGCTGATACATCCCGGGAGTCGTTACGCGCATATGGCAACGCATTTGGCACAATTATTCAAAAATATACCGCCACCCCGCTCCGTACCGAGGAACAAATCTTAGAATCTGCGATGAAAGTGAAGGAGGATAGTGCCCTCAAAGATTTAGGGCTCCTCATTGTCGTGTATGCAAATTTTGCTAAGGATTTGAAAGCTATTCCCGTGCCACTCCCACTCGCGGAGCACCATTTAGCGATAATTAATGGCTATGATGCGATGTCGCGAGGTCTCCGTGGAATGCAGACGATGTTTTCGAACCCTGTCGATGGGGGAGCGGGCTACCAAACTTACACCAGACAGAGGTATAATGTCCTCATTGGATACATGGCAGTGGTGACGTATTTTGTGGAGCAATCTGTGACCTTTGATGCATCTGAACCGGGGTATCCATTTTACTATCGCATCCCAAAACCCAAAGTGAGTGAGGAGGAAGAATTATTGGCCCCATAATCTATGTCTATGACTACCTATTGCACACGCACGATTGTACTCGGACTCCTTGGCACCATGATGCTTGCTCCGGGGATTGCCTCTGCGCAATTTGTGCCAGTACTCGATCAAGCCGTCGTGAGTGCACTCCAGACTTCCAATACCACTTTAGGCCGTATCAATACCGAACTGAGCCGATTTCATAGCGATTTTAATCGCTTTTCCAGCAATTTCGACCGCTACGCAGACAACTTCAATCGCTCAATTAATACAGACACGGACTCGGTACGCAACCTGATTGCGGGAGGAAACCCACAGGGCAGAGCCATTGAACAGTGTAATCGGACTACGTTCTTTGCTCAGGCATATACCGAAGGTGCATGGGCGTCTTCGAGTGATGCAAGTGGTATTCCTCGTGAAATCGAGACTACCGTAAACAATAGCGCATCACTGCGCTGCCTCCTGCAGGAGCTTGTAGAATGGCAAAAGCTAGACTTGAGCATTCAACTCCATGCTATGCTCAAAACATACATCGCTGACGCACAATCCAAGCAACTCAACAATCAGCTGATGAATAAGATTTCTGCTGCGAGCCTCAACTGGGGGAAAGCAGGAAATCAGGTGACGAATAATGGTGTCGTCACGAGCGAGGCGGTCTATTTGACCAACCCCACTGCAAGCACCCTCAACATCAACCAGCGCCAGCTCGATCACTTTACCGCCCAAGCATCGGCTGACCCCGCTTCGGCTAGTGCCGTAGGTTCTCTTGCTATCTGTCAGCCATGGCGACTCGACGCCACTGCCGATGCGGTGCGCAACAGCCAGCCTTTGGTCTCTGACCCCTTTTCATCCACAGAAACAGCGACCGGTTGCCAGCTCCCCAATTCGGGTAATGATTTTGGTGCATTCTCTGAGTCCTTTAATGATCCAACAGGGGGCGGAATCACCACATTTATGAATACGCTTGCAAATCCTGCCAACTCTCCCCTCGGAGCATCATCGGTTGCCGCACAGCAAGCCCGCGACCGCATTCTGCGCCAAGAGGAGGCCACAAAGGCTAAGTTTTCCAACTCGGGATCGCGCCCAGTCACAGAATGCTCTGGACTCCCTGAAGATCCCTATTGTTTAGACCAACAGTATGGGACTGACGTGACTCCAGCATTTCAAACTGCTGCCAAAATAGAGCATGCTGCTGCTCAAGGAGACCGTCAGGTGGAGGCAGGAAATACTCTCGACGGCACCGCAGGGGCGAGTGCGGAACAGCAATCTGTCGCACTCAATACCGCTCCAGGAGGACTCCTGGCATATGACGAAACCCCGCTTGCCACCAGTCAGACTGCAGTCACGCAATTGGTCCGTGAGTTTTATGACGTCATCGATATTGGGTACTATGGCATTCAAGAAGACACCATAAAATGGGCGCAATCCACGATGCTCATGATTTATGATGAAATGAAGTTTGATCCGGTACAGCCTCAAGTCGTCGTCACCCAAGGAACCGCCCCAGTCGATACTGGATACTAATCCCATGACTTTTACCCACCTGACATCATCTACCCACCATGCCTAGCTGGCTCACTACAGTCTGGGATTCTGTCACGTCTGCGGCGACTTCGTCGTTCTCCTTTCTTGCAGATGCTGCTATTGGGGGGATGTTTGCCATTCTTGAGGCGATTGCACAATTTGGATTTTGGGCAGCAGGGCAATTTCTTCAGATGACTGGCGCACTGCTTGATATCGCCATAAAAGCCACCATTTCGAGCGATCTGTATGCCAATCTCGAAATCATCAATGTGGGATGGACAACAGTGCGAGACTTCTCGAACATGTTCTTTATCTTTGCGCTCCTCTATATTGCCATCAAAACCATACTCGGACTCGGAGGGGGGCAAACGAAGCGCTGGGTGGCGAACCTCATTATCGCCGCGGTCATGATCAACTTCAGCCTCTTTGCAACCAAAGTCGTAGTGGATGCCGGCAATGTGCTCGCTATGGGATTTTGGGAACGCATGGCGATTACTGTGAACGGCACCACACAGCCTAGCGCTGCACTCCACCTCATGCAAGGGCTTCAAGTGCAAACAACACTAGACACAAAGGATGCAGATGGAAATCCTGTACAAACAGATGCAGCAAAGCGCACGATGATGTATCTAGGAGGAGCATTAGTTATGCTCGTCGCGGGATACGTATTTTTGGCAGGGGCAATTATGATGATGATTCGCACGGTCACCCTCATCCTGGTCATGATTACCTCGCCCTTTGCATTTCTCTCCTTTGCGATGCCAGTAGGAGGAGGATTCGCATCAAAATGGTTGAGCGAGCTCGTCTCAAATGCGTTTGTGGCTCCCGCTTTTCTGGCGATGCTGTATTTGGTGATTCGCATCATCAACTCGCTCGATATGAACAATTTGACCGGATCATCGGGAACTAAATTCGCAGGTCTCTTCAGTGGGGACGTAGCAAGTTCTCCTATTCTGTATAACTACCTCATGATGATTCTGCTCATGCTTGCCTGTCTTAAGGTAGCCAACGCAGTATCAAGTGGGGCAGGAGACCGAGCTGGTGGGCTCGCCAAGATTGGCATGGGGGTCGGTGCGGGGTATCTCGCAGGATCTGCTGGAATGGCGGGGCGCCAATTTGGCGGACGTATTGGTAAAATTGCATCGGAAAGTGAACAGCTCCGCAAGCTTGCCGCAAACCCCAATAGTCGCATGGCACGCCTTGCAGGAAATATTGGTCTCAAGGGAGGGAAGTGGATGCAAACATCAACTTGGGATGCGCGCAATAGTTCGGTCGTGAACAAAGCGCTGGCTCAGGGTGGAGTGCGCATGAATGCGGGGAGCAAGAAGACATTTGATACGCATGGAGGGCAAGGTGTGAGTATGGCTGCACGAAGCCTTGTAGGAGGGACCAAGATGCTTGGAGACAAAGTCGTTGGCAAGGAGCGCATGGATGCACTCGGAAAAGCTATTCCTGGTGGAGCCACGATAGCCAAAGGATATCAAACAGCATTCGTCAAAGATCAGCTGGGGACGGAGCGAGAGAAGGAGCTTCTCGCAAAGGCAAAAGACCGGCATGATGACCCACTTGCTCGCAAGGCCTACTTGGAAGATCGTGGCGTAGATTTGTCGAGCAAGCGCAACAAAGATACCGCTGATGCACTCAATCGCGAGATTGGACTCAAGAGTCGCAAGGATACAGCAAAGGAAGCATTCAAAGCATACCAGACTGCTGAAAAGGAAGGGAAATCCCGTGAAGAACTGAGCAAAATGGGAAGTGAGATGGCAACGGCTTTTGCCACGACACTTTCCACCATGACGACCAAAGAAAAGGCGGACTTCCTGAATGAAGATCATATTCAAAACCCTGCTATTATTGGAGTACTCACTTCTTCGGATCTTACTGCTATTTCAAGCAAGTCTGCGGAAATGAAGCCTGAAGCAATCCGCGCACTCACCAACGGCATTGCGGCAAGCGGGACCACGAGTGCAAAAACATACATCAAGAATCAAGCGAAGGTTCAAGGTCCGCTTGCCTACGATGCAAGCGCTAATCTCACCACACTTATTGCTGACTATGACGCAAAGAAAACAGAACTGGCACAGGACTCAGCCGCGTGGGGTGCATACGCGGAGAAACAACGCAAAGAGATTGGTAATGCGCTGGGCATGATGGGTGGAGCAAATGAAATCAAGGATCTCGCTGATGAAGTGGTGACCCACGAAGCAGTGGTTTCTCAATACAACGCCAAAGTAGTTCGTGAAATGAAGAAGAAAATCGCTGATAGCGATGGAGCATCGAGTGCACTGGCGCAAAAATTTGATGAGCAGGTAGCACTTCATAGTCCCCACAAAGAAGCACCTGTGCCACCTCCACCAAGTGCCAAGGATGAGGCAGCAAAGCGCAGTGCTCCGAAGGGGGTCGTCATCACTCCATCCTCACAAGATGATTCATCAATAGGTCTTGCATAATATGAGCACTACTACACCACGCACATGGGCTGAACTTCCTCTCGCTATTCGCGATACCCTTTCTGATGAACGTACCATTGCTCGCATCGAAGAAATAGCTCGCACGCAAGGATTACCGGAAATGGAGCAGGGTTTTTTGGTGCGTCTTTCGGCAAAGCTCATGAAGGGAGAACTTGCCCCAGGGGCATTCGTCGGAGCAATTGCAGAAGAACTCGACATCCCAAAAGATAAGGCAGCTTTTCTTGCTCAAACTATCAATCATGATATTTTTGCATCCATTAAAGACGCACTTAAAGAAGTCCACACTGGGGGAAGTGGGGTCGTGCGACTCGATCCATCTCTGGTGACTTGTCTCCCTGCCCAAATGTCCAAGGAGGCTGCCCTGAAAAATAAGGCACCGGGTAATGCTGCGGTTGCCAATATCATGGAGCAGAAGCTCGGTGGGGCATTTCGCCTCAAATCAGACGCATCTGCAATCACTGGTGGTGCCCCAAGAGAGGTCATCCCTCCCCCGGTGGAACCGCTCCGACCTGCGGTACTCCCGAAGGATGGGACAACCGTGGAGCCTCCTCGGCGTGACCCATATCGCGACCACGACATCTAAATGTGTTTAACCATAATGCGCCCGAGCCTCGGGTGCGTTATACTATAGACATGCAGTTTCAAGTCCCACAGTTTCTTGATGTCGAAGACAAAATTATTGGCCCATTTACCATCAAGCAGTTTATCTATCTTGCTGGATCTGTAGGGTTTGCGTATGTGGCATGGCGATATATTCCTTATCTTGGCATATTAGTGAGTATGGGTTTTTTGGCACTTGGCGGTGCACTCGCATTTTATCGCCCCAACCAAAAGCCGTTTGTGTATCTCATCGAATCTGCGGCGACCTATATCACAAGTAGTCGCCTCTATGTGTGGAAGCGAAAAACTCAAGAGAAAATGGAAACCGAATTTGATCTGGGAAACTTTCAAACCACCACCACAGGGACGCATATTCCCGGCGCAATGCCACAGGGTGGAAAGCTTGATGATTTAACTTGGTCTATTGATTTACAATCCTCCAGCGCAACCGAGAGCGGTCCTCCGCGCTCTGAAAATCTCCGCGTATAGTTGCACACAGCGTTTTCCCCTCAGCACATTGGTCACACGCGTGATGTCGGGTATAATAGTCACATGCCCATTCCAGGTAAACCGACTCAAGACTTTGTTCCCATCAAAGATATTCGCAATGGTGTGATTGTGCTCAACAATGGAGACCTTCGCATGATACTGATGACTTCTTCGCTCAACTTTGGACTCAAGTCTGCCGAGGAGCAAGCTGCCATCATCATCCAGTTCCAAAATGTGCTCAACTCGCTCGAGTTTCCAGTACAGATTTCTATTCAATCCAAGCGTTTGGATATTCGTCCATATCTCAAGATGCTCGAAGAGAGGGAGAAAGCACAGCTTATTGATGCCATGAAGATTCAGGTCCATGAATATATTGCGTTTATTCGAGACTTCACGAATCGAACGAATATTATGTCCAAAAACTTCTTTATTGTGGTCCCTTACGCAGGAGGGAGCTCGGTGTCCAAGAAATCTTCATCTGGAGGCCTCGCGGGTTTGTTTGGAGGCGGAAAAGCCAAGAAGGAGATGACAGAATCCGAAATCCACAGCTTTGAAGAAGCACGTATCCAGCTCGAACAACGTGTGGCAATTGTCGAACAAGGTCTCTCTCGGTGTGACTTGCGCACTATTCGCCTGGGTACGGAGGAAATCACAGAGATGTTTTACAAGAAATTTAACCCCGGCGAGCTCGAAGCCTCGGTCTAAGCAGTAATACGTATGGCAGATAAAAAGGGCTTTGAAAACTTAAATACAGGTATTCTTCCGAGCGATATTTTTGAGGCGACCAACCTCGACATGAAAGATATTTTGGCGCCTGCGGCCATCAATATTACTCCCAAGGAAATTACCATTGGGGGGAAAATCGCACGCACACTGTTTGTGATTTCCTATCCACGCTTTCTCTCTCAAGACTGGTTTACCCCGGTCATCAACCTCGATAAAGTCTATGACGTTTCTATCATGGTACATCCAGTTGAAACCGAGGTGGCACTGCGCTCATTTCAAAAGAAAGTAGCAGAAGTGCAAAGCCAAATTAATGAACGTGAGCGTAAGGGATTTGTGCGTGACCCTGTCTTGGATATCGCGTACCAAGACCTTGAAGATCTGCGGGATAAACTCCAGCAAGCTCAAGAGCGACTCTTTGATGTGGGGCTCTATATCACCATTTACGCCAACGAAAAGGCTGAGCTCGATAAGGTAGAAGGGGAGCTCAAATCTATTCTTGATGCGAAGTTGGTCTACCTCAAGCCTGCAATTTTTCAGCAAGAGCAAGCATACCGCTCTGTGCTTCCCCTTATGACTGATGAGCTCATGGTGCATTACAAAATGAACTCGTCTCCGTTGTCATCAATTTTTCCTTTTGTGTCATTCGACTTGACTTCGGATAAGGGAATTTTGTGGGGCATTAATCGACACAATGCGTCACTCGTCTTGTTTGACCGATTTGGGATGCCCAATTATAACTCCGTCACCTTTGCGGTGTCAGGGTCCGGAAAATCTTACACCACAAAGCTCGAAATTATTCGAACGCTCATGTTTGATGCAGACGTGATTGTGATTGACCCAGAGCAGGAATACGGATTTTTGGCTGAAGCGACTGGTGGACGCTATTTCAACATCTCGCTCACCTCAGAGCATCACATCAATCCCTTTGATTTGCCGATACCACGCGATGACGAAACCCCGGCTGATGTACTACGCTCGAATATTATCTTTCTTGTCGGGCTATTTCGCATCATGCTTGGTGGTCTTACTCCTGAAGAAGATGCCATCATTGACCGAGCAATCTCTGAAACATACGCCCTCAAAGATATCTCAGGTGATGCCGATTTCTCTCATATCGAACCCCCTCTCCTGTCGGACTTCGAGCTTGTCCTCTCGGGAATGGATGGCACGGAATCACTGCTTCAGCGCCTCGAAAAATATACCAAAGGTACGTGGTCGGGATTCCTCAATCGCCCCACGAATGTCGATATCACCAAGAGATTCACCGTTTTTTCCGTGCGCAACATGGAAGACGAGCTCAAGCCTGTCGCAGTGTATATCATTACTCACCATATTTGGACTGCTGTGCGCAAGGAATTACGCAAGCGCCTCATGGTGGTAGATGAAGCATGGTGGATGATGAAATCGGAAGATACCGCTTCTTTTCTCTTTGGACTAGCGAAGCGAGGACGTAAGTACTTTCTTGGCATCGCAACCATCACCCAAGACGTGAATGACTTCTTGCGCTCACCATATGGACTCCCGATTCTCACCAACTCCTCTATTCAAATTCTCCTCAAACAGTCTCCTACCACCATTGACTTGGTCCAATCCACATTCCATCTTACGGATGAAGAAAAATATCTCTTACTTGAATCTGGGGTAGGGGAGGGACTCTTCTTTGCGGGACTCAAGCATGTGGCTATCAAAGTCTATGCGTCATACACCGAAGATCAGATAGTTTCGACTGACCCGTCGCAAATGATGGCCATCGCAAAGGCCAAAACCGAGCTCGCTGAGGCGCAAGGTGCATAACAATAGGTCACGCTAGGCGTGACCTTTGTGTTTCTCTTGGTATACTAGAACCATATGGCACTCAGTCGCGCACAACTTTTACGAGCACAGGCCCGAAATCGACAATATATTGCCCAAGAAAGCAGAGCGCATGAACATAAGCCTGTAAATTGGCTCGCGTTTTGGCTCGTATTTGGGATTATGCTAGGAAAGGACGCCTTGGATTTGATCTTTTCTCTCATTGGAGCAGTGAGCGCTGCCACAGTCGTCGGAACCCCGATTACCGTAGTATTATTTGTCCTCGGATGCGTGGTGTCTATCACCGTGTCCGCAATTGCGCTACTCTATCACATTTCCACAGGAAGAAGCATGGGGGCGCGATTTATGGTCACCTCATTTGGCATGCTGATTGGATTTATCCCGATCCTGAACCTTCTCCCAGAAACAACACTCACATTTCTGGCCGCCGCCTTCGCAGGAAACATGTCATCTAAAATACGCTTTGCAAAGCTTTTCACAGGACGGGCTGGATGAAAACGTACCCTTGGTGCATAATAAGAGAGTGAATACAGTGAACCGCTTGATTTCTCTTTTACTTCTTATGTTTGTGTGCATGCCCACCACTGGGAGTGCTTCGGGTATTGATTTGGTGAACTTTACCCTCAACCCCAAAAACCCCGGGGCGTTTGAAGAAGTGCGCATCAACATGGAATCATTTGCGGTAGACCTCAATACCGCCAACATCGCATGGTATCTCGATCGGGAAAAGATCGGAGAAGGACTCGCAAAAAAAGAGGTGACGGTGCGAACGGGTGACTTCGGCACTTTTACGACTCTGGATATCGTCATGATTTTGCGTGACGGAACCCGCATGGACAAACAAATAATTCTTGCGCCTTCCGAAATTGATGTCTTGTGGGAAGCTCAGACCTACACTCCGCCCTTTTATCGCGGAAAAGCCCTCCCGACGTTCAAAAGTAATGTGCGACTCACTGCATTTCCTCGAGTCAATCGCCTCGAAAGTGACCCAAAGCAATTTTATTTTAAGTGGACTGCGAATCGCACGCAAAATGTAGGAGAAGCATTAGGAAAAAACAGCGTCGTGGTCCCCATGGGATATGACGGAGCAACAGTCCCTGTGACGGTCGATGTCACCCTCCCTGGGCAAAATTGGACTGGTCAGCGTTCAATATTTGTACCCACACTCAAGCCAAAAGTAGTCCTGTATCCTCATGAACCGCTCCATGGGACTCGGTTTCGCACCGCATGGTCACAGGAGTACAAAACAAGCGAAACAGAGTTTGTCGCTTATGCCGTACCATACTTTTTCTCGCTCGAAGATATGGTCAACAACCGCCTCGTCTATACTTGGGAAATCAATAGACGATATACTGCGCCTGGACTGGATGCGCGATACCTCACTATTCCAAAGGTGGAAGACCAAACAACACCTCTGACCGTTTCTTTTCGCACCCAGAATCCATCTCGAATCCTCCAAGAAGGTCGTACGCAGGCTAAGCTTCTCTTTACTGAATAATATACTCCTATGCCAGAAGAATCACAGAGTGGGCGGATGAAATGGATTATCATAGGCGGGGGAGTACTCCTTCTTCTTGTCCTTGCACTTTTTCTTGTGGCACGGTTTGCTCCCAACACTAGCGTTGGTAAACAGATTGGTGAAGCGCTCCCATTTGGCGCATTGTCCCCAGAAACTCCACGCACAGGATTTTCTGCCAATTCAGATCCCGAGAATCCAGGCTTTCTTGGGGGACTGTTTGGGGAGGATGAGAGTGAAGAACCGGTATTTCGACAACTCACCGAACGAGAAGTGGCTGGTGCTACTGCAATTGTGCGAGATGGAAAAACTTTTGTTCGTTACGTGCTCCGTGAAAATGGATTTATCTATGATATCGACACAACGACTTGGCAGACTACCGAAGTCTCAAATACATTTTTACCTCGCGTATATGAAGCGATGTTTGGAGCTGATGGCAATGCCGTCGTGATGCGATATCTCAAGCTCGACCCATTGACCCGCAGAGACGTCATCAAGAGTTTTCTTGCAGACATTACTCCACCAGCAGAAGGTGGGGATGGAATTGGGAAACTCCGGGGAAGAGATTTACTCGACAACATCAGTGCAGTGTCGATCTCTCCAGATGGGGCGCTCCTCTTTTTCCTCCTTCCCATAGAGGGAGGCGTCTCGGGTTCTGTGGTCTATCTCGAAAGCGATGAAGAACCACGTGAAATTTTGCGCAACTCATTTAGTGAGTGGTTGCCCCAAATACTCAACAATGGCAATGTCGTATTGACCACTAAACCCTCAGCACAGATTCCCGGTTTTTCTTATCTCTACAACCCACAAAGTCAGACTATGACTCGATTGGTGCGTGAAAAAAATGGACTCACCACACTCGGTAACGGGGCAGGGGATCGTATCCTTTTTAGCCACAACATTGGGGGGAATATGACGCTCAATTTATACAACAGCGCAGGGTTCTCTTCGGAAGAAGGCTATAAAATTTATGAAACAGCGATACCCGTGACGACGCTTCCTGAAAAATGCGCATGGGGGGTCACTCATGTACACATGTTCTATTGTGGCACATTTCAGGAGTTCTCTCGTCAGATTCCAGATGAATGGTATCAGGGTGCACTCTTTCTTCGTGACACCATGTGGATGATTGACTCTCATACTGCTGAAATAACTCTCCTTGCAGACCCAGAGAAAGAAGCACAGCGCCCATTTGATGTCACCATGCCATTTATGGGGAATGGGGATCGTCATTTTTTCTTCGTCGACAAGCACACGGGATATCTGTGGGTCATGCGCATTGACCGACCAGAAGGGGAAAATACGGAAGCTCCTGTTATTTCCGTACCTCCACCAATCGAAGAAGCTGCTGACACCGCAGGAAGTATGATAAACTAGACCTATGCGGTCAGCATACTCACTTGCCACCCTAGCATTACTCTTCCCTCATCAAAGCGTTGCTCAAACGACCTATAGTCTCCTTGCGCCACTCGGACCCCTTTCTGGTGCCGTGACGCTCGGACAGTATCTCGCTGGAATCGTGCAAGTCATTATTGGACTCGCAGGCATCCTAGCGGTGGTCATGATTGTGATTTGTGGAGTTCAAATGATAGGATCCCCCTCGGTATCCCAGAAAAGTGCGTCTAAAGAATGTATCACCAACGCGCTGTTTGGAGTTCTTTTGGCGATTTCATCCTGGCTTATCCTCAACACCATCAATGCACAGCTCCTCCAAAGCGATATCCCCCTACAAAATCTCCCCGCAGCCCCAAGCGCTCCACCCGCAAGTACTATTGATGCACCTCTTCCACGAACGCCAGGGTGGTACTACCGCTACAGAGGCCAAACGGGGCGTATAGAGAATTCTCCACGTTGGCCTACACCTGAAGCATGCCTTGAGGCACTCACACAGGACAAAGCTGATGGTATTGCCATAGAAAAAACGCCCCCGGGATCTACCATCGAATGTTTTCAAGTGTTTCCACCCCCACCTGGTCAACCACTCCCTCCACCCGGAGCACCTCCTATTCCCACTCCCGCAAACGAAGCGGCGGCACGCAGAGCAATTTGCGGGAATGACTCCTGTGTGGGAGCGACTCCTGTAGGGATTAACAGGGGTCCATGCACATCTCCTGGACAAACCACCTGCACAAATGTCGCAGGACTACCCATGAGTGCCATCAACGTCATCAAGGGTCTCCCTGGACCAGTAGTGATTACTGGTGGGACTGAGCCGGGACACAAAACACATCGCCCCAACGCACCAATCTTTGACTTGCGCAAAACTCAGTCGCTCGACACCTATATTCGCCAGAACTCCACTCAGTCGGCTGTATCATTTTGGCCATGTCGATATCTACTCAATAACTTCTGGTTTACCGACGAAGGAGACCACTGGCATGTATGTGAGGTGGGGCAACCATACTGGTTTTGTACCGACAAGGATAAGGCGGGAAACACGCTCCCCGCAGGAACATACATCAACTGTCCCAGAAACTAAGGGGAAAACACTCTATCAGATAGGGTGTTTTTCTTGTACACTACATCTATGAAGCTATTTGTGCTGATGCTACCGCTTATCTGCGCTCCGTTTGTGGCAGTCGCGCAGACCTCTTATACTCTACTTGCGCCGATCGCCACACTCTCCACTGTTACCCTATCCTCCTATCTTCAGGGGATGGTGCAAGTCATTATTGGAATCGCAGGCATCCTGGCGGTAGTCATGATTGTGATTTGTGGCATCAAACTGATTGGTTCTCCTTCGGTGTCACAAAAAAGCGAGTCGAAGGATTGCATACTCAATGCCATCCTTGGTGTCATTCTTGCTATTGGTTCATGGCTTATCCTCAACACCATTAATGCGCAATTATTACAAAGCGATTTGATTTTAGCTCAAATCAATCCGGTGAGTAGTGTAGCGCGCACACCGCGTGTAGCCCCCACCCCCACAGCTGACGGGTGCTATTTTCGGTATCAAGATATTCTCACTGGGGATATAAATTATGCACGCCAAAACACCTGCCCCACCTGCGAAAACATGCGAGTGCAGTTTATGGCAAACCCAGAAACTACGACGGTACAGAGTAATTGCTTTGCAGTGGGAAATACTGTGGGACCCACTTCTCCAACCCCGGTGGCACCACCCCCTGCAAGTGTGCCCGGTGAAGCCCGCTGTCCTCAATCAGGGCTCAATCTCCATGCTCCACAATTTCGCCAGTGCACGAACGCGTATTGTGCAGAGCTCCGACCACTCGCGCAAGGTAAGGCCGTCAGTGCGGAGCTCCTCATGGCTATCGCCATGCAAGAATCAAATTGCGGGGTCAATCTCGTAGGGGATGGCGGGTCGTCTTGTGGTCCCATGCAAATGCAACTCAATGTCGCCAATATGTACCGACAAAAGTGTGGTATGGATGTGAATATCCCTATTCAGTGTGGATGGCTTCAAGATAAAGCGAATTGGGACAAGGCGATGTGCTTGGCTGCAGAATATCTGAAGGATTTGGCCACACCCTGTGGAAGTGCAACAGAAAATGTAGCAGCCGGATATAACGGTGGTCCATCTGGTGCATGTGGCCCGAGTGCAAACTGTCCTGGGCTCAAAAGATGGGAGTGTTTGTATGACGACAATGCCCATCAGATATGCAACAATGGCTACAATGTGACAAGAAATTATGCAACGCAAGTACTCTATTGTACTCAAAATCCTGGATAATATTATGACATATCGCATACTTCTTATTCTCTCTTTTCTTCTCTCCCCGTTTTTTACATGGGCAATGGTCTCTCCTGATTCATGGACATATGTCTTTCACTTGGAATATACGCAAGGCCAACTCAAACCAAACACCAGCGAGGAATTTTTTGTGGACACACTCCCCGTGGAGTACACCAAAGGAGGAGGTGCGGGGGAATATCGTGCCCGTATTATTGGAGTCAAAGGACAGATTCTCACTGACGTATACTTCAATGAACCCTCAACATATCTCCCAACAAAGCAAAAGTATATTCTTGACCTGGAGGCGCCATATTTTGCAAATGCGGATCGGGTCGACTTCTCGAAGAATGAAGCACTTATTTTCTCGATGTCACTTAAAGGCACTGCATTTTGTAACGAAAATGGACTCTGTGATACACAGATAGGGGAAAACAACAGAAATTGCAGTATGGATTGCCCAGTGCCCCAAGTACCAAGTGAAGATAGCGCATTCATTGACGAGACAAAAGATGAATCACCTCAAGAGGTCATTACTCCTTCCGCGCCTGAGCCGCCAAGTGAGTTCGACACCCCGGGCACCACGATACGATCAGGTGGGGGAGTGTCACCACAAAGCATCATCCCGTTAGTTGTTGGAGTACTCCTTGTCCTTATAGCAATCACTGGCGTTATTGTGATGAAGCGAAGGCAATCATAAACATAACACCGTCATTTGACGGTGTTATGTTATACGGGGTCTTTATACTTTAAGACAATGTGTCGAGATGGACCAACACCACTCGAAGTCGTCTCAATATCAGAGCTGTCAGCAAACTCTGCGTGAATAATCATACGCTCATAGGAACTCATGGGATCCATTTCTACTGTACTTTTAAAATAGCGTGCACGTTCTGCGAGCATGTGCGCCCGACCACGGAGATCATCAATACGCTTTTTTTGAAAATCCTGAATATCAATGAAAAATGAAGGTGTTTCAGCTCCAAAACGGTGTTCCACAATGCGCTTGATCAGGTGATCTAGCGCAAGCAACCGAGCACCACCTTCTCCAGTCATGAGTAGTGCATCGGGGGTCTGAATCGCGTAACGAGTAGATTTCATCTTTGCATCCACCTCCGGAGTCACCTGATCGAGCTTCACCCCCATAAGCCCAAATATGGTTGCGAGTGTTGTGGTGATGAATTCTTGAGGTTGCATAGTGGATTATCGCTTAGTGATATATTCCTGTCCTGTACTTAATATATTACTCACCGCCCAATAGAGTGCAACTGCAGAAGGAAGTGTGTAGGAAATGACTCCCACCACAACAGGGAGGACGTAGCGCATTTGAATTTGCATACTCCGAGCAAAATCCTCCTGAAATGACCCGGTAGAGGAAGATGCGGGGGCTGGGGTGGAAACTTCCTGCTTACTAAATGCCACATGGGTCTGAATGTACTGGGTTACTCCAGCCAACGCAGCCAACACGAAGCTCTGTGTAGCGAGATTAAACATCAAAAAATGCTTATCCATCATACTTGGAGCAGTCACCCAGCTATATAATTGTGTGACATTTACCTCACCGAGGCCTTTCGTAAATACAAAATAGAGGCCCATAATAATCGGAATCTGGACTAATATAGGTAAACACCCAGAAAATGGGTTCACTCCTCGCTTTTTATAGAGCTCTAAAGTAGCTTGAGCGAGTGCTTGGCGATCCTCACCGTGCTTCTCCTTCAGCGCTTTGAGTTCCGGCTCAATACCCTTCATTGCCCGCTGTGCGCGGATGGAGCGGGCAGTAAGGGGAAATAGGACGATTTTAACGAGGAGGGTAATAAGAATAATGGCAACACCCACGCTATGCCCGGGGAGAAGTTCAATGAGTGCGAGTAATATATTATAGAGGGGAATGTATACAAGATGGTTCCAAAGTTCAATCATTGGTCCATCCTATCGCGAATACTGGGGTTTACACAAGAGCTATGACGGAAAATCGATGGGGTTCTTTTGAAATGGATGACAACGTAAAATGCGTAAAATAGCACGAAAAATCCCCCGAATAGGGCCGTGGATTTCTATCACTGCAATAGCGTATGTAGAACAACTGGGATACATCCCACACGTTGGACGAAATGGGTAGATATACCGAATATAACCTTGATCTGGTGAGCAAACTTGTTGGTACCCACGAATTATCCTCACCAAAACACGAATAGATAGGCTGGACAAGGATTTCATGGGAGTAACAGCCCCGCCAGGGCCCTGTGTATACGTCTATAATCTGGGGTAGGGGAGGTTTTTTCTAAGACGACAACAAGACGCTTGGGGTGTTCCGTGGGTGCACATATCCCTTTTTCACGTAATACCTCATACACAAGACGGCGAAGATGGTGGCGCACGGCTGAAGAAGCGTATTTTTTCTTTGAAATAATGACTGTTGCCTGATGTTGTGGCACTCCAGGAATTCCAGCATAAAATGAGACAGAAACGATATCAGCACGAAAAACCGACTGCTTTTCATGGATTGCAGGGAATTGGGAGCGTAGAATACGGTGAGATGAATCAAGCATAACTGAGCGAAAAGACCACAGTCAAAAGACCGTGGCCCTATCGAAACGGTCTTGATGATTAGACGGCGACGCGCTTGCGTCCTTTAGCGATACGACGCTTGATGACATTTCGGCCATTAGCAGTCGCGGTGCGTGCCAAAAAACCATGGGTCTTGGCGCGCTTTCGCTTCTTGGGTTGGTATGTAACTGACATGGGCGCATCATACACGACACGTATTTATTTTTCAAGTGGTAGGCAGATATTCTTCCTCCCCACTATATAACACGAGCCATACAGAGATAAATTTTGACAGAGAGGGGAGAGTGTTTCAAAAGTCGACTTATTCACAACTTATACACAGGTTGTGAACAGTTCTGTTTTTTTCTCCTGCGTCTAGTTGTTCGCTATAATACTCCATACGTTCACACGGGAGCAAAACTACTACGGATGGAGGAATGAATATTAACGACTAATCGGCACGAGGATCTTTTATGGATAACAAAGAGTTGTGGGCAAAAGCATTGGTAGAGATCGAGCTCGAAGTGTCGAAAGCGAACTTCAGCACCTGGTTTAAGAATACCCGTATCGTGCGCCAAGACACGGGGACTGTATCGGTCGGGGTGCAAAATGAATTCGTACGAGATTGGCTCTCCAATAAGTACCACTCCTCAATTTTGCGTATTTTGCGCAATCTTTCCCCTGAGGTCAAAAATGTGGAATTCATCATCTCGAAGGATGACGGTTCTGATAAACAAGATCAGGTCATAAAAAAGGAGACATTTTCTTCTTTTATTAACAGCGAGCTCCCGCTGTCTGAAGCCTATGTAGGAAAAGAAGATGGCCTCAATCCCCGCTATACCTTCGATGCATTTGTCATTGGACCTTTCAATGAATTGGCATATGCCGCCGCACAAGCAGTGCTGAAAAAGCCTGGCATAATGTATAACCCTCTGTTTATTTATGGATCGACGGGTTTTGGAAAGACACACCTCACCCAATCCATCGGGAACGGAATCAAAAAGCACAACCCATCCAAGCGGGTGCAGTATGTGAGCTCAGAAAAGTTCTCTACCGACTACGTGAATTCACTTCAGAACAATAAAATTACGGAATTTAAGGAGAAATACCGAAAGTATGATGTGTTGATTATGGATGACATTCAGTTCCTTGTGGGAAAAGAAAAGACGCAAGAGGAGCTTTTTCATCTTTACAACGCATTGTATGAAAATAATAAGCAGATTATCTTTTCATCTGACAAACACCCGAACTACATCAACGGGCTCGAAGATCGATTAAAGTCCCGTTTCGGTTCGGGAATGATTGTGGAAATCACCCTCCCAGAGTACGAGTCTCGGCTCGCAATCTTAAACGAAAAGCTCAAGCAACAGCAGGTTATTATTCCGGAAGAGATTGTGGGATATATCGCAGAAACCATCCAGGCATCAATCCGTGAACTAGAAGGGACTCTCAATTTGATTGTCTGTCAGTCACAACTCAAGAATAAACCGATGACCCTTGCAGAGGTGAAGACACTTATTAAGAACAACGCAAAACCTACCAAACCTGTTTCTATTAAAGATATCGTGAAAACAGTCACGACGTTCTACAACATTGATGAACGCTTTATTTACGAAAAAACACGCCGAAAGGAGGTCGTGAAGCCTCGACAAGTACTGATGTACATCCTCCGACAGGATTTCAATATTTCCTACCCCTTAATTGGACAAAAACTTGGAGGGCGCGACCACACCACAGTGATTCACTCCTGTGAAAAAATAAAAGACGATATCAAAACAGACACAGTCTTACTGCAGGAGATTGATCAAATTCGCGCGCTCTTCTAGGTGTGACTGGGGGAAAGTCTGTGGAGAAGTCCGGGTGCACATTGGGGATAAAGCGGGGGGAATATCGGGATGGAGTGGGGAGGGAGATGGGGATAAGAATGAGAATCGAGGAGTAGCTGTGGATAAGAGAAGGACTATCAACACCTTTCACGAAAGCTAAAATCTTGAAACACATTGAAGAATAAAGGAATCTGGCACATTGTCCCCATATCCACAGCCGTAATTAGTATTATAAGTATTTATATATAGAAATATGAAAGTTGAATGCGTGAAGAACAATCTGAAAGACGCTCTCCTGATCGCCGAACGATTCACGGGGAAACAACTTTCACTTCCTGTATTACGATACGTGCTCTTTTTGGTTGATGAGCGGTCACTGAAGCTTCGAGCAACAAATCTCGATATCGGGATTGAGATTGAGATTCCTGCTCGAGTGGAGCGTGAAGGAGTCATTGCTATTCCTGCAGACACCCTTGGCAGTTTCTTATCAAACCTAGTGAGCGAAAAAAATATCACGATTGAACAGGTGAATGCCAATCTGGTTATTACAGGGCAATCCCACTCCACGGTTATTAAAGGGTATCCCTATGAAGACTTCCCTACTCTTCCATTTGTGACAAAGGGTACAACTATTTCTATTGGTATAGAGAAGCTCTTATCCGCGTTTCGCGCCACACAATATGCTGTTGCGACCACTGATATTAAACCCGAGTTTGCGAGTATTTATTGCTATACCGATGAACAATCATTATGTTTCGTCGCATCAAACTCTTCACGCCTCGCCGAAAAGAAAATTCCTCTTCGTGATTTACCTGAACAATTTTCCTTACTTATTCCTGGAAAGAATGTTGCTGAAATCATGCGTGCACTAGAGCATGAGACTGGTGACGTGACCATGTGTGCGACTAAAAACCAACTTTCTTTTCATACAGAGCGTGTGCACATCACATCCCGCCTTGTGGATGGAAACTTTCCGGATTATCGCCAATTGATTGCAAAGCAGTTTTTAACTGAGGCGACGATAGCAAAGCAAGATATGACCGATAAACTCAAGCTGACCACTATTTTTTCAGGCAAGCTTCAGCAGGTTCGACTCAAGATTTATCCCACTGACAAACTCTTTGAGATTGAATCCAAGAGTGATGAACTAGGAGAGACTACACAGAATATTGATGCTGAGATGTCTGGAGAAGACATGGAGATGTTACTCAATCAGCGATTTCTTGGAGATGTATTCCCTCATATCACTGCAGACAAGGTTTCATTCTTTGCTAATGGACCACATCGTCCACTTGTTATTCGTGGGGTAGGTGATCATACATACACATACCTCATTATGCCTATGAAGGGATAATACTCATGCATATCTCATCTATTAGCGATCTTTTAGCAAAATACAAAAAACAGCTTGATGCACATGATGTGGAGTATGATGACATCGCAGCAATCATTTCAGAAGTCCTTCATGTCACCGTCTCTAAAGAACATTGTGCACTCAGTCGCGGCGTGCTCACGATTAAGGGTTCTATGGTACTCAAGAATGAGCTCCATATGCGCAAGGATGAGGTGATTGGAGTATTGCGCTCTCGTGGGCACACCTCGGTCATAGAAGTGCGCTAAGAGGCAATTAGGGGGCAATTATGGGGTGATATGGAGCACCATCGACACCTCTTCTTTGTTTCCCACGACATCCGTCACTAAGACGCGTAATTCATTATCAGCACGAACATCAGCGAGCTCGCTTGGAACAAACGAGAATAAATATGGGGCATGCATGGTTGCTCCAAGATACGTATTTCCAAGAAATACATCGACGCGTTCAATTTGATACGTCTGTGTGATTTCAGGACGCACTACGATTTTATCTGTGCGTGCATACGTCACGGTTGTCGTCGGTGAAAGTAGGCTGATTTTAGGTCGCGCTTCTGGATGATGGAGTGTGTCAAATCCACTCGGTACATGAGCAAAGGCACTGCTTGGCATTCCGTTTTGAGCAATCCATTTTTGGGCAGGCGTTTCCCATAACAAAAATTGTGGATCTTGGTACGGATTTTGTGGCTGTGCTCCTGTAGGGTCATCCTTGTCCACCCAATAGAGAATTTCGTGGGGATTTGGAATCACTCGTTCAACAATATATTCTTGAGGAGTGAACTCTGTCGCAAGCATGCCAGAAATCTTGTCGACTTTATAGGTATTTCCACCATACCAGACACCACGGAGTGCTGGTTTGATGTTTTGGGGAATAGGTTGTGGTGCAGGAAATTCCTCGCTTTCATACCGCGATAGTGCTTCCATCATGACTTCCTTCCATAATGGAGCAATAATAAATCCCGCCACCTTCTTTTCCATTGGTGTGTTGTCGTTGTTTCCAGCCCATGCACCGACGACGACAGAAGAGGAATATCCTACAATCCACGCATCGCGATAGTCATTCGTGGTACCTGTTTTAACCGCCACATCATGATCGGGAATATAAAGATGAGAGTCCGAACCAAATGCAGGGGTTCGTGCCACATTATCCGCAAGCATATCCGACATTTTTCTTGCAACTTCCGGATCAATGACTTGAGTTGAAGACGTTGCAATATAGCTGAGCACTTCTTTGTCTGGAGTTTCAATACGCAGAACACCGTTTATTGGTGTGCGCATGCCATCGTGTGCAAATACTCCATATGCTCCAGTCATTTCAAGAAGTGACACTTCACCGCCACCAAGCACGAGGGTGAGCCCGTATCGTTCTTTGGGGCCAAGTGTCGTAATCCCTAATCGTTCAGCAATATCAATGGCCTTATCGAGTCCCACCAAATACAGCATTTTTACTGCTGGAACATTCACTGACTGTGCTAATGCATCGCGCAGTGACATAGGACCACGGTATGCGAGATCATAGTTCTCTGGCATATAACACACCTCTTCAATATCCTCTCCTCCTAATGGTTTACCCTCTGTATCGCAACGAGTAGAAAATTCCGTTGGCACATCAAAGAGTACTGTGTCCGGAGTGTATCCCAATTCTAGCCCGGCAGCATAAACGAAGGGTTTAAAGGCTGAGCCTGGCTGTCTTTTTGCGAGGGTGATATTAAAGTTTCCATCCGCTTCAGTATCAAAGTAGTTTTTTGACCCGACCATAGCAAGAATTTCTCCCGTCTTTGGGTCGAGCACGACTACTCCAGCGTTCGAAGCATTAAATTGTTTTGTATTTGTTTCAGCGTATTGTTTCACCAACTCCTCAGCTTTGGATTGAAGCTCCATATCAATGGTAGTAATTATACGTAGCCCACCTTCAGTGAGGAGCTCCTCTCCAAAATACTCCACCAGCTGTTCTTTAAGATACATCACAAAATGCGGTGCACGCATCCCTTGCTCTTGGCGAGGGATAAAATGTACATCACTTTTTTCTGCCTCAAGCCTTTGCTCTTCTGTAATCATACTTAATGATTGCATGCGCGAAAGCACAAGATTTTTTCTTGCATCAAGCAAGTCTGTATGATTACCATACGGTGAATATCGCGTTGGTGATTGAGGGAGTGCTGCCAGATAAGCTGCTTCCGCCAACGTCACATCCTTGGCAGATTTTCCAAAGTATGTGCGACTCGCCTCTTCTACACCATATATATTTCCACCATAGGGAGCTTCATTTAAATAGAGATGCAATATTTCATCCTTTGTAAGGACGCGTTCCAATTTGACTGCCAGAATCCACTCCTTCACCTTTCGAGTGATAGTTTTCTCATTTGATAAAAGTGCATTCTTGATGACTTGCTGGGTGATTGTGGAACCTCCTTGCCCTTGATACCCCTCGCGAAGCCCAAGATTCACAAGAGTGGCACGCAAAATGGCCTTTGGTTTGATGCCATAATGTTGATAGAATTGATCATCTTCAATGGCAATTGCTGCTTGTTTGATATCTGCACTGATATCTTCAAATGGGACAACCGTTCGGCGCACATCTTTGTGGACATCATAAAGGAGCACACCGCCTGTGCGATCAAAGAGTTTTGTGGATTGAGCAACACGACGATTTTCAAACAAACTAAAGTCTGGAATTTCAATGGTTGATGCCCACACCAGAAAGGCGGAAAGCATAAAAATGCATAGCGAGAGCAGGATAATAATCAGGAGCTTCGCCCCGCGAATGAGTCCGTGTCCTTTACGTGCGTGTCGTATCATGGCGTTATCATATACAGTCTAACACAAAAGACAACAGGTGAGACAAAGTCAAAAAGGCGTGTTAGTATGCCGACATATGACCAATGTGCCAACTTCTTCCGAACTTGAAGCGCGTATTGATGAACTTCTCACCCGCGGAGTTGGAAGTTTTGTCGACCCTGATGGTTCGTTTCGCAAGAAATTGATTGCGAAAGCCAGCGGGCAGTATCCTGGAGACCTTATTATTAAGTTTGGTGTTGATCCCACACGCCCAGATATTCACTTGGGGCATGCTGTCGTGTTGCGCCATCTTCGACAGTTTCAAGATTTGGGATGCAAGGTGGTCTTTTTGATTGGTGATTTTACTACGCAAATTGGAGATCCTACCGGGAAAAACAAAGCTCGACCTGAGATTGAACAGGCGCAAATTGAGGCAAACATGCGCACGTATCTTGAACAAGTGGATAAAATTTTGCGACTCGATCCCGAGGTATTTAGTTGGATTCGAAATTCTGACTGGTTTTATACCGTGTCGGACATTGCCCCCAATCCGGAGACACAAGTCACGATGACACTCTCCAAAGATGGCGTGGATACCTCTTTTGCGGTCCCCCAAGGCACTCTGCCTTGGAAAGCAGAGGTCTTTCGTACCACCCGCATGCAAATATCACATTTGCATCGCCAGGAAATTGTGGACATTACCCTTCGCGGACTCCTCTACACTCTTCGCCATATCACCCATAGTCGGCTGATCGAGCGTGATATGTTTCAAGATCGTATCAAAAATCACACCGAACTGTATATGCATGAGATGATGTATCCCGTGCTCCAGGGGATTGATTCCTATGCCATTTCCTTAATTTATGGTTCTTGTGATCTTGAAGTCGGTGGCACGGATCAAATGTTTAATATGTTGATGGGGCGGGATATCATGAAGGCCAACAACATGAAATCACTTCAGGCGGTGCTTGGGTTCGAGTTGTTGGTGGGACTTGATGGAAAGGAAAAAATGTCGAAATCCCTGAATAACTATATCTCTGTTATTGATTCTAGCGATGAGATGTTTGGGAAAGTCATGAGTATTCCTGATGCGGTGATTCCCACTTATTTTTCTTTGTGCACCTACCTCGACTCCGCATCTGTCATGCGCATGGTAAAAGATATGAAATCCGGTACCCTGCATCCCAAAGCCGCTAAAGTCGAACTCGGCCGGCAAATAGTCGAAATCTATCATGGCACTGAGTCCGCACAGAAAGCGGTCACTCAGTTTGAATCCACCTTTCGTGAAGGACAAATACCACGAGATATTCCTCAGGTCACCTGTGCCCCAGCAACTCCACTTGTTGATGTCCTGCTCGAAGCTCATGTTGTACCATCCAAGACAGAGTTTCGTAGGCTTTTGAGTCAAGGTGCGATACGAGATAAAGATGATGTCAAACTTACTGATCCAGCACAGGTGGTCACCACACCCCTTGTTCTGCGAATCGGGAAACATCGATTCCTGAGTATTGATGTAGTATAAGGTTCCCAAAAAGCCACACGCGACCAGTATTGGTCGCGTGTGGTGTGTTTATTCATCTTCAAACATGTCGTCATCCTCGTCATCCTCATCGCCTTCTGCCAGAAGGGCTTCGTCAAGGTCAACATCGAGGTCGTCTTCCTTTGGATCATCCAAGAATGCGTCGCTATCGACCGCATTTGGATCGAAGTCGGCATCGCCCGCGAGGTCATCGGAAGCAAGGATATCTCCTGCGAGAAAATCATCACTCATGATCAATCGTTATCAATTAGCTATTCGTAAACCGACCATACCCTAAGGATTACTCGGATATTATCCATTATGTATCATGAATATGAATCTTTATGCAAGCTCTTTTTCTGGAGCTGTGGACAACACCATTTTGACTACCCGCGTGATTCAGCCAGCGCAGTAATCCCTAGGGCGATAGCATCGTATTCATCGTCAAGAATCTTGCGATTTGGGATGTCTACCATGAGTCCAGTCATTTTGGTGACTTGTTCTTTTGTGGCACGTCCATATCCCGTGACTGCGACTTTGATGGCAAGTGGATTCCACTCTCGAACAGCGATACGATGGCTATGAGCAATATACAGGAGCATGCCACGCACTTCCGCGACATGAATCGCTGTTTTAGCATTGTTCGTAAAAAAGAGTTCCTCGAGAGCAATGATATCTGGATGGTGAAGCGTGATAAGTCGTTCTATCTCACTTCCGACGGCATGAAGTCGTTCTGTAAATGTCATCTGGCTTGATGTTTCAATGCATGCGGAATACACCAGTTGCGGTTTGGGGTTCTGGTGCTCCATGACCGCAACCCCACACCGCCCGTATCCTGGGTCTATTGCAAGCACGCGCATGCTAGTCTGCGTTGGTGTAGACGTCTTGCACCTCATCGTTCGACTCGAGATCCTCAATAATCGTAGAGAGTATTGCGCCGTCTTCGTCTGAAAGTGGAATAGTAGAGTTTGGGATCCAGCCTTCTTCGGTTTTGGTAAATGCCCATGTGGCGGCACCTTGTGCTGCAAGCGACCCCCCACTACGAGTGAGGATATGTTTTATTTCTTGTGCCGCTTTATTGCGATTACTCGTGAAGGCTTCAATAATGAGGGCGCATCCTCCAGGACCATATCCTTCATAGGTGAGCTCTTCCATGGCATCAGTCTCACCACCGGCACCCTTCTTTACTGCGCGCTCAATCGTGTCCTTCGGCATATTTTCCTTCTTGGCTTTCTCGATGAGTACCCGCAGTCCAGGTGCATTCACGTCTCCACCCGCCTTTTTTGATTCGGTTGCAATAAGACTACCGAGTTTCCCAAAAAGCTTTGATTTTTTGGCGTCTTCGGCTCCTTTTTGACGTTTAATCTGTGCCCATTTGCTGTGTCCTGACATACGTATATGCTAGTGATTCAATAATGATATGTTACCCTTCTTCGTGTTTGTGGTCGAGTTCAAGCTCCGGATAGTCAAAACCTAAGTGTTCGTATGCGCGTTTTGTTGGCACACGACCGCGCGGTGTGCGCTCGAGAAGTCCGAGCTTTAATAGATAAGGTTCATAGACTTCCTCAATTGTGGCGGCCTCTTCCGAGGTTGCTGCAGCCATGGTGCCCAGTCCAACAGGTCGTCCGCCAAACTTCTCAATGAGAAGAGTCAGAAGATGTCGGTCTGGTTGACCGAGTCCGATTTCGTCAATCTCTAGGAGTCGTAATGATTCTTTGACAGCATGAGCATCGAGCGGAGATTTGTGCACTTGAGCATAGTCTCGGGCACGCTTCAAAAAATAATTTGCAGTACGTGGGGTGAACCGACTTCGTGTGGCAATCTCGCGCCCCGCCCCGCTTTCAAGGGGAACTCCAAGCACGCGCGCGGATCTTGTCACAATGTCTTCAATCTCCTCCTCGGTATAAAATTCCAATCGAAACACCCCTCCGGAAAAACGCGAACGGAGTGGAGCAGAGAGCAGGGCAATACGAGTAGTGGCGGCGATTAATGTGAAAGGGGGAAGTTCGAGTTGAATGGTGCGCGCAGAAGGCCCCTTCCCAATAATAATATCGAGCACCCCAGACTCCATGGCCGGATACAAGACTTCTTCCACCATCTTGTTGAGTCGATGGATTTCGTCGACAAACAAGATGTCTCCCGGTGAGAGATTGGTGAGTATCGACGCGAGATCTCCCACCTTTTCGATTGCGGGTCCTGAAGTGCTCTTCATCTGGGCTCGTGTTTCTTTGGCAATGAGGTGTGCCAAAGTGGTCTTGCCGAGTCCTGGGGGGCCATAAAATAATAAGTGTTCAGGTGGGTGTGCCCGCTCCTTTGCAGCAGAGAGAAGGATTTCTAGATTCTGCTTAATATGACTTTGACCAATATAGTCTTCCCAGACATCAGGGCGGAGCTTTTGGTCTAAAAATAAGGCTTCTTTGTGTGTTGGTTCTTGGTCGCTTGACATAAGTTGGCTTTGGTGATAGGATATATCCAGTTGAGAGCAATCTGACGAGTTCTGATTTCTCTTTCTCATTATGCCATAGTTTCACCCTCCAACCCAGGAAGGTGTTTCTTCAAGCAAGAGAAACTATTGACAAGTATCACAATATGTGATACAGTGTCTCCATCAGCTCATTGCATCACAAGATTTTCCTCTTGTTCTCATCACCCTTCAAATAGTTAAGGCCCCACAGGCTTCCATGATGTATCTCCGAGGCTCCCCTGGTTGTCGCCCCGTGCGTTCGTGCTGGCGGTCCCCTTAGGAATACATTTAACGTTCTTCAACTTTGATGAGCGTAGTTATTTGAAGGGTAATGGGTGGAAGATGTATTTTTGTGATGGATGAGTGATACAACAACAAAAAACCGCACACGCGGTTTTTTGTTGTCATACAATAATGAGATGCGACATCAACTCTTTTCATCACTCTCCTCCTCATAGGGTCTTATCGGGATTCTTCGAGCCCTACTGCACGTTCCACTTCTGCAATCGAGGTCATGCCTTTAAAGCATTTAACGAGTCCGTCTTGTCGCATATCGAGTATATTTTGAGGTTTGGATGCTTCCTTGATTTCTCGTTCAGACGGATTTTCACGCAGAATATCTTCAATATTTCTATCCATGAGTAATCCTTCATAGATAGACACTCGACGCTTGTATCCCGTAAAGGAGCATTTTTCGCATCCCACTGGCTTGAATACTTGTGTGGGATATTCGAGATTGGGGCGACAGCGCTTAATTTCTGGCCATTCGCGTTCTATCACTTCCTTTTCCTTCCCCTCAGGAGTGTAGGGTTGTTTGCAATCCTGACACAATCGACGCACCAAGCGCTGTCCGATAGAAAGATTGAGTGCCGAGCTGATGATTTTGGGGTTGATGCCAATATCAATAAGACGTGGAATTGCTCCCGCAGCATTATTGGTATGGAGCGTCGAAAACACCAAGTGTCCGGTGAGTGCCGAGTCAATGGCAACCGTAGCAGTCTCTTCGTCACGAATTTCTCCCACCATGATCACATCAGGGTCTTGGCGTACAGCTGCACGTAAGCCCTCCGAGAATCCGTATCCAGTTGCATGATTGATTTGAGTTTGAGAAATCCCATCGAGGTGATATTCCACAGGATCTTCAATCGTAATAATTTTTACTTCGGGACTGCGGAGTTTTTTGAGACACGCATAGAGGGTCGTCGTTTTCCCGGAACCCGTAGGTCCCGTCGTGAGCACCAGTCCATTGGGTTTAGAAATTTGGTCCACCATAATTTGGTAGAAATATTCATCCATACCTAATTCTTCGAGAGGCACAGAAATCGACTTTGGATTTAAGATACGCATGACCACGCTTTCCGCATATGCTGCTGGCAAAATTGAGGTACGAACCTCCACATCAAGGTCGTTGATCTTAATGGTAAAGCGTCCGTCTTGAGCCTCGTGTGCCAAGTTGAGTTTCACTCCTGCCAGGAGTTTGATCCGTGCAAGCACTTTTTTGTAATTTGGATGTGTGATTTCAACGACATCCTGCAGAATACCGTCTAAGCGGTAGCGTACTCGGACGACCTCTTTTTCTGGTTCAATGTGTACGTCTGAGACACCGGTAGCCACTGCTCCACCCATGATGATTTCTACTACCGTGGAGAGGGAGTGAACATCCCCTGAATTCACCGCACTTTCCACTACCTGTTTGACGTCTTTGATGGTCTTGATAATCGATACATACTTCTGCATGGTCGCATCTGACACCCCCATTACTCCGGCTGTTTCAGCTACGGCATACGAGACCTCTTTGTATACTTCAAAGGCACGTTCAATACCAAACTGCGAGGCGATATACATGGTTGGGTTATACCCCTGTCGCACGAGATCGTTTAAAATAGCCTGAATCTGTTCGTCCTTTGGACTCTGTACGGCAATGTTGACATTATGCTTATCGAGTCCAAATACCACGGCATGGGACTTGCGCGAGACTTCTTCTGGGAGTAAGCGGATGGCGTTATTGTTAATGATTACACGTGACAGGTCGATATAGGGCACCTCATAGCGTTCTGACAGCATTTGGGCGAGAATTTCCGCCTCCTTTTCATGCATGTCTTGAAATATTTTTGCTTGCTGATCGTCTTGAAATTGAACCATATAGATGATGTGTTTCGCTCATTCTACCTTGCCCAACCCCGCTCAACAAGGGCATATTTCAATGATTGACAAAAATGACTAAATAGTGTAGAGTATATGTATGCATACACGAACCACCCCTCTCATCGTGTTTCTTATCATCCTTCTTCTTGGAGCGACTGCGCTCCCAGTTTGGGCGTACGAAGCAGCGCCTGTGGCCATCACTCGCGCCGCCACTTTTGTGACGGAAAAAAGTGTCCGTTTGAACGGTCAGGCTAACCCCAATGGCATGCCAGACGCCTACAGTTGGTTTGAGTGGGGGCTTTCGGGTCAATCGGGGAAGATTTACGAAACACCAAAAACGGCTTTGTCGTTGTGGTATGGAGGCAATACGCTCATTGATACCCAGGCGGATATCATCGGACTCGCACCAGGTACGCAGTATTTTTACCGTCAGATTGTGGAGAGTGGACGCGGAAAGGATATTGGGCAAACGGTCTACGTGACTACGAAACTCCGCGCATCCGATCAACTCGAGCTTGTCATCGTCGAAACCAATCCGCCGACGCGAGTCACTTCAGACAGTGTCATGTTGCGGGGATACGTGAGTCCTCATGGCGACACCAACACTGAAGCTTGGTTTGAATGGGGCACATCATCACGTTTTGAAGCGAGCACGAATCGGGTGCGTGTTCCCGCAAACTCTGCACCATTTGAGCAGGAAATCATCCGTCTGCAGTCTGGCACTTCCTACTACTATCGTATCGTTGCGGAGAATGCCAATGGGCGAGCATATGGTGTGACAAGGATGGTGCTCACGACAGGCACACCTCCTCCACCTCTTGAGACGGAGCGCGCGCAATCCGTGAGTACTCAAGGATCTGCTTCAGACACAACCACTCGTGTCCAAACTCAAAGTGGTGCACAAATCAGCCAATCCAACATCAGTCCACAGGCCGGCACATTCAATAATTCCGGGGATACCCAATATGGATTTCCTGGCGTATCTTCCACTTACCGCCCAGGAGATATTTTTGGGGCATTATTTGGGCGCAACACTCCCTCGGAGGGTGAAAAGGGAAACACCCCTTCAAACCCAGAGGCATCGGAGCAGTCTGCTTCAGTGGCACAAAGTGGAGTTCTGGGAAGCTTGTGGCACTCCCTATTTGGCGGAGGTCAAGTCGATGGTGCGGACGATGTCGTATTGAGTATTGTGCCGACGGGGAGTGAGAATCCTGGTGCACACACTCCTGTCGAATATGTCGTGACCTACTCCTATCGATTGAGTACTCCCGCAAAAGAAGCGTACGTGCGCGTGATACTCCCAGATACCGTGGTGTATATTGGAGACACCACCGCAAATGAGCTTTTGCTTGAACGTGGCACAAAAGGTGAACGCATGTATGTGCTTCCCATTGGTACCCTGAAGTATGGAGATATGCGTACATTCTCACTACTGGGTATGACGACCGCAAAGGCATCTGGATACCCCAAAGTAAAAGGAGAGCTGGTCTACAGCACCCACACGGGAGTCGTTGTGGTGGGAAGCACAGATCACACGCTGTCCACCACGGCATCTGCGGGCGTCACCACTCGTCAGTCAGACGACGAAAGCATACTCCCCAGTTCATTTCTCGGATGGCTCTTCTATGTGATAGTAATTGCGCTTGTGATTGTCGGGGTGCGGAAAGCTCGGGCATACTACCTTGCCAAGAAAGAAGAACTCGAGGCAAGGGAGGCCGAGTCACGCGCACTTCCTCGCATGTTTGTCGATGAGTTGCCTCAACCAAACTAATATGGATGTTACGGTCTCCAATCTAGATGCACTACCAGCCGTGGCTCGCCAACTCTTGGCGAGCCTTTCGGCGCAGACCGGCGCTACTGTGGTGGCCCTTACGGGAGATTTGGGTGCAGGAAAGACGACATTGGTCAAAGCACTGGCTCTGGAGCTTGGGATAACTGAAGAAGTAAGTTCTCCAACGTTTATTGTGGCACGCTACTATGACGTCACTCACCATCCATATTTTGATCAATTTATTCACATGGACGTCTACCGCCTCACTGACCCGCGAGAATTGGATGTGCTGAGATGGGATGTACTGCTTCGTACACCTCGGACACTTATTGTGGTGGAGTGGGGCAATCAGGTTGCTTCGCGGCTTCCTCCTGAGACGCGATGGATACATATGACAACGAAAGATGAGACCACTCGACACATCTTCGATGCTACTGTTGGTGCATGAGTACAGCTGTATTGTGTGCACATGACAGCACTTCCGAGTGGAAGAGATGGGTGACAATCGGCATTTGCTGTACATTTTTTACGAAAATACATAGACTCAGTTGAGGATTGGAGTACATGGTGATCATGATGTTGCGTACCACTATTTGTATCGTGGTATTGGGGATATTCCACGTGGTGGGTATTTGGTTTGCCTTTCAGGACATTCCGCGATTTGCAGGAAATGAAACCATCAATGATGGCTGGCGCATGCTTCAGCATGTGATTCATGCCACATTGTTGATGGAAGTGGTGTTGTGTGTGGTCGCGGCATTTTTTATGTTCCTGGTGCTTATCTCGCGTGCATCTCAAAAACCATAAGTCCAGGTACGCATACCAGCCCATACGCCCACATCGGGCGTTTTTTAGAATATTCATGGGCAAGACGTCAGGCGTTCCTGATGCTATGATGGGGGAATGATTGCCAAAACAGAGGCCGAACGCCTAGTCTTATTTGATGCACATGCGATTATTCATCGCGCATATCACGCACTCCCTGATTTTGCCACGAAAGGAGGGGAGCCTACAGGAGGGCTCTATGGACTATCGACGATGCTGATGCGCTCCATTTCGGAGTTTAGCCCCGACTACATGGCTGCATGCTATGACTTACCCGGTCCGACCTTCCGCCATAAGGAGTACGATGCATATAAGGCCGGTCGCGCAAAAACAGATGACGCACTCAAACAACAACTCACCCGTAGTCGTGAGATTTTTACTGCATTTCATATTCCTATTTACGATGCACCAGGATTTGAGGCTGATGATATGCTCGGGACTATCGTCGAGCAACTCACTCACCACCCACATCTGGAAATATTGATCGTCACCGGGGATATGGACACCCTGCAATTAGTGAGTGGCAAACGCGTACGTGTGTATACCCTCAAGAAGGGCATCAATGATACCGTGGTATATGACGAAGAGAAAGTGATTGAGCGATTTGGGTTTCATCCGCTCGCTCTTCCGGACTACAAAGGATTGCGTGGAGACCCCTCCGACAACATTATTGGTATTCAGGGTATCGGAGAAAAGACCGGAAGTGACCTTATTGCGCGTTTTGGGAGCATTGAAGCACTCTATCAGGCACTCAAGAGTGATAAAGCCAAGGTTATTGCGGATGGGGTGAAGCCCCGCATTGTCGATTTGTTGCTTGCAGGAGAAGATGATGCACTTTTTTCGAAGATGCTGGCTACGATTCGGCGTGACGCCCCAATTGTCTTTTCGCTTCCAGATACCCCCTGGCGCGAAACATTTACCCCAGACAAGGCCGTGACCCTTTTTGACCTCCTTGAATTTCGTACATTAGGTGCTCGTGTGCGCGCACTTGCACAAGAAGTGGGAGGACAAGCAACACCGCTTGACCCCTCTCCATTGTCACACGAAGAAGAAATACTTGATCCATTGGTGCTACGGGAGGCTGCATTGGCGCTCTTTATTCTTGCCTCTGATCATACGACGCCAGGGATTGAGGCCATTAGGGAATACACCGGGGAACGCACCCTCACTCTCGCCCACAAGAAGTTGATGCAAGAACTCGAGACATCGGGATTGATGCATCTGTACACAGACATTGAGCGCCCACTTTTCCCCATTCTTGACCGCGCACATGAGCACGGTATTCTGATTGATACAGCATATCTTCAGGCATTATCCAAGGAATACCATACGCGCCAAGACGAATTAGAGCAGACTATTCACTCGCTCGCAGGAGGGGTATTCAATATTAATTCACCCAAACAGCTTGGGGTGGTGCTGTTTGATACGCTTGGTTTACATGCCAAGGGACTAAAAAAGACTGCTGGTGGCGCACGCAGCACGAGAGAGTCAGAGCTCGAAAAATTGCGCGATGCGCACCCAATCGTGCCGCATATCTTTGAGTATCGGGAGTTACAAAAACTCCTTTCCACCTATATCGACAGTATTCCCGAGGTAGTAGACACCGCGTCCCGTATTCATCCTACACTTCATCAAGATGGTGCTGCCACGGGTCGGTTTTCTTCCTCACAGCCTAGTGTACAAAACATTCCCGTGCGAGATGGCTTAGGTGCCCCTATCAGAAACGCCTTTATTGCTCCACCCGGAAAAACGCTGATTGCCTTTGATTATTCTCAGATTGAAATGCGTGTTCTTGCCATGCATTCTGGAGATCCCGGTTTGACAGAAATATTTATAGACGGGGCAGACATCCATACCTCTGTAGCGTCTCGTGTCTTTGGGGTTGCTCCTTCCGCTGTTACCAAAGAAATGCGCCGTCAGGCCAAGGTGATTAACTTTGGTATTATCTATGGAATGGGAGTGACAGCACTCAAGCAGAATCTCGGCACCAGCCGTGCTGAAGCACAGACATTTCATGATCAGTATTTTGTCACCTTTCCTGCCATCGGAGCATACTTTGAACGCGTGATTGCGGATGCGACGCAGTCCGGTTATACCGAAACGCTTTTTGGGCGTCGGCGCTACTTTCCTGATTTGCGCTCTCGACTTCCATTTATGCGCGCTTCGTCTGAACGAATGGCGATGAATGCGCCACTTCAGGGCACTGCTGCAGATTTGGTGAAGATTGCGATGCGACGAGCGGACGATATGCTCCAATCTGCTCAGTTGATAAACGATGCAGTCCTTATTTTGCAGGTGCACGATGAACTGATTTATGAAGTGACAGACACAGAAGAGGTGCGTCGCCAGGTTATTTTGCTTGTGACTGATGCGATGGAGCATGCACATAGTGATACTCCGGCTTCACATATCCCGCTTCGAGTAGAGCACAAGATTGGCGAAAGATGGGGAAGCATGAAATAGCGCTTTATATAAAGACATTTCACCGTAGGTAGTTGACTATTTTTCTATTTTGCTGTATAATTATTTCAGGATGTATCATGGTGATACATCGTTCATTCAAGGAGAGTGTCGTGCGTGCGATGAAAACGATGTGGAGTGCTGTGGCGTGCAGTATCACGCTGTCTGGATGCTTTGCCACCATGCCCACCCAAGGCGAACTCCTCCCGGTGTCTAGTCAGCGCTCGGCAGGGGTGGCACAACCTGGGAATGCTGAAATCCTGGGAAGCATGGGTGCCGCACTCGGTGCGATCACGGTCCGGCAAGCTCCCGTTGCCGGCGCAGTCCTCATTGGTGGTGCCGGATACCTCACCGGGCGCGCTATGGACGATCGCGCTCGCGCCGTTGGTTCGACGACCTGCCAGTATCGCGCCCGCATGACCGGACGCGACCAGAACGGGTCGTTCGAGCAAGTGGCAGAAGGGTCCCGCACCATTCCGGGGTACGGCACCCACTGTGGCAAGTAAACAAAGAGAAAGGATTTCCTAAGCGGCCGAAAGGCCGCTTTTTTGTTTCCATGATACGATAGAGATATGATTCGTATCTTTGTGGGCACTGACACCAAAAAGACTAGAGCCGAACTAGAAAAAGCCCTGCAAGAAGGGATTCAATCAGGCGCAAAAATAGAGCGATTTTCTGATATTGGATTTTCAGCTATATCCGCACATGAAGCACTGTATGCACAAGATCTCTTTGTGACAAAGACCATCCTGGTCTTTGATGGACTCTTGGAGCACCCTGATCACTCCTTGTGGTATGGTCAGTTTCTCTCATCTTCCCCTCATGATATCTATATTCGGGAGGTTGCTCCCAAGAAGGAGATCATGGAGCTCTTTGAGCGTCTTGGTTCAGTGGTGCGGTGTGATGAACGTAAAAACGAGCGCACTCCACCCATCACCTTTGCACTTGCCGATGCGGTCATTGCGCGAGATAAGCAAAAGGCCTTTGCGCTGTTTCATCGCGCAATACGGGAAGGAGCAGCCCCTGAAGAAATCCACGGAGTTCTCTTTTGGGCCCTCAAATCAATGTTTTTGGTTAAAAATGGTAATTCCTCAGATGCAACCGAAGGGGGAGTGGCCACGTATCAGTGGCAGAAGTACCTCCGCTACAGTGCAAAATGGTCCTCCGAGGAATTAGCTTCGCGTATTCGCTTGTTCACGCAGATGTTTCATGATGCGCACCACGCTCAAGGGTTTCCTCTTGTTATCCACATCGAGCGCGCACTTTTGCTATAAAGGACATTCTGCAGATAAAAGACAAAAAATGGAAAAAGAAAAGTGCCGGCAGGCACCGGCACTCAGTTGTTGGAGGAAAACTATGGATTTGATTGTGGAAAGAACTACTGCGTATTGCAGTAGTCTCTAATAACCACTACTGCATCCGCGTCTGGATACATAGTACTCGTGTCCGATAGAACTATCAAGGACACAGTGTGGATAAGTACTGTCTTTTATATAATAAAAAACATGTTGACTGAAGTGTCAACATGTCGAATTCATGCGAGCCGCGCAGAAATCAGCCGATCGATATCCTCGAAGACTTCCCATGGCATCCGGGTTCCATCGATAGCCTCTACCGGGTATCCTTTAGATTTGAGGTAGGCAATAATGGGATGTGTGCGTGTGTTGTACTCCTCTAGTCGCTTAGGGATGACCTTGGGGTCATCAACACTTCGACGATATAAGGGTCCAGCACAATTCGGGCAGTGTGTCGGCTTTCGGCCCGGGTAGTACAGGGAAAGCACCCCTGTTTTACACTTGGTACATAATAGTCGCGCACTATTGCGGGTGATGGAGTCCTCTTCTTTGACCTGCAGTTCGAAAAAGAACATTCGCTTCTTGCCATAGAGTTTGCCTAAGACCGGAATGAGCCCTTCTGCCTCTTCCATGGTGCGCGGAGATCCAGAAAACACAATACCAGAGCCATTTTGAGCCAGTTCTTGTGCCGCGCGCCGTACTTCCTCAAGGACGAAACTCGGCGTATTCAGCACTCCACTATCAAATAGGGCTCGTTCTCGCTTGACCAGTGGATCATGCTGACGCTTTGGATTGTGCCAAATCGATTCCAAGAGCTTTCCGGTATCAAAATTGGTACATCCATACTTCTGCGTTAGAAGATTTGCCTGGGTCCCCTTGCCACTCCCTGGTAATCCATATAACGCAATGACAATCTTTGGTTTTTGCATGATATGTGCAGTCTATCAGCTCTTCACCTATCTTACTCGTTTTTTATATGGTGTCGCATTGACATTCCCCTGAAATACCATACTTTGAGGTGAGATGTATACTGGAGATTCATTGTGGAAAAATGCTGCATTGGGGTGCCCAAGGAAGTGAAAGAAGGTGAAGGCCGTGTGGCGCTGACTCCCCGTTGGGTAGAGCATCTGGTCGACACTCTCGACGCGCAAATTGTGGTCGAGGAAGGGGCTGGATTAGGATCAGGATGGGAGGACCAGGAGTACGTGCGAGCTGGCGCTACAATAGCCAAGCGAGAAATGGTGTGGAGTAGTGCTGATCTGATTTTGAAAGTCAAAGAACCCACTGCGTCCGAATATCCCATGCTTGCCCTTGCGCAAGGGAAAACACTGTTTACCTACCTCCATTTGGCTGGCTCCCCTGTGTTTCTCACTGAAGCACTCCTGACGCATCGCATTACTGCTATTGCGTATGAAGGAGTGCGTACTGAGTCGCATGTAGGGCGTCCGCGTTATCCACTTTTGGCCCCGATGTCTCGGATTGCCGGGGAAGAGGCGATGCGCGCAGCACTCAAGGCACAGTCCGAGGCCCACGAAAAGGTGACCGTGGTCGTTATCGGGGGTGGAACAGTGGGTGAATCCGCCACCCGCCTGGCCATTTCTGC